>Ga0190285_1000012_pt1 | contig 32309 bp, 50 predicted proteins | sample 48691823_MG_FD_163429 | JGI IMG/M metagenome (GOLD analysis project Ga0190285, IMG submission 163429) | Hydrothermal vent microbial mat bacterial communities from Southern Trench, Guaymas Basin, Mexico - 4869-18-2-3_MG | ecosystem: Environmental > Aquatic > Marine > Hydrothermal vents >...
ATCTACAACTTACTGTGATGGTTCTATCAAGGACATCATATTTATGGGGAAGGGTAGCGTATTCAGAGAGAACATACAATCTAAGCCGGTAATGTACCTAGAGTGTGATAGGAATGCCACCAAACTTATCGCAGCAACCGGGTATAACGTCGGTGTTGTCGATAGAGAAGTTATGATAAGAATTAGGGCGGGTGGTATATTTGAAACTTCAGTATTTATCGATGATCGAGGTATTACTGTATCAGTACCTCATTCTGTGTCTCACAAATTGATAAGGGCATCTAATGTCTTTGATCAAAAGCGTATAAATAGTACAAAATCATACTCGATAGAGAGGAATGGTAGAGTTGTCTCTCCCTCCTAAACTTCTTCTACCATCCTCTTCGAGATATATGAATACCTTGTGAGAAGATTGAAATGATAATAGATCATAGAACAGATAAGAAGAAGATAGGACCCTCTGAGTCGTGGATACCGGCGGGTATAATCAATACGCTGCTATCTATCAGAGATGAACAAGGCAATGTTATAGGTGATATTGAGATAGGATCAGATGGCTTCATCCAAATGATATGGGATATTGGTGATGTCCACTATAGATTAGAGAGATATCCATCTATGACAGAAGCTATAATGAGTGTCTACTCCTAAGAGATATTCTTATAAGGGTACAATACCACCTACTGGTAACTCCGGAGTATATAAGATTATGTCAACTGATAATATAGACCCAATAGAAGATATAGATGATGCTATTCCACAGATATGTCCTTCCTGTGGATCAAGGGGAATAGTCACAGAGAAGACTGAGGTAATCTGTAAGGAGTGTGGTCTGGTATTAGGATACACACAAGCCTCTACATCTCCTGAATGGAGAGCCTTCTCTAAAGAAGAGAGGGAGAGGAGGGAACGAACGGGTGCGCCTCTATCTCAATCTGTCCATGATAAGGGACTATCTACTGTTATAGGTTCTCCAGCCGCTGGGACTAGTAAGGAACAAAGAGAGCTGATATACCGTATTAAGAAGTGGCAGGCCAGGTCACGTGTGCACTCTTCAACAGATAGGAACTTAATTCAAGCAATGTCTGAGTTAGCAAGGATAGCAGATATGATGAACTTACCCTTCTCTATCAAAGAGAAGTCTGCTCAGATATATAGACAAGCATTAGAAGCTGACCTGGTTAGGGGTAGGAGTATAGCGGCGATTGTTGCAGCTAGTGTATACGCTGCCTGTAGGATGTTTGCATTATCTAGGACCTTATCTGATGTAGCAGCGGTATCCACAGTCTCTAAGAAAGATATAGCTCGTTGTTATAGACTGATGTTGAGAGAGATGGAATTGGAGGTACCAGTGCCAGACTCTACCAATAAGATATCAGCAATAGCATTACAGATAGGTATAGATGAAGATACTCAGAGACTAGCTGCTTCTATTCTTGACAGAGCTAAGGAATTGAAGCTAACAGCTGGCAAGGATCCGATGGGATTAGCTGCCGCAGCTTTGTACATTGCGTGTCAACTCAATGAGGTAAGTAAGACGCAGAAGATTATAGCTGGTGCTGCTGGTGTTACAGAAGTCACTATTAGGAACAGGTATAAGGGTCTAAAGGAAGCACTGGTTGGTTTAGACGAAATAGACCCTAGGTTCTCCGAGTTTATGCAGGGAAATAGAAATGATACGCCTACCTCTGAGGACTCAGGGTAAGATCACGTACATAGATTTACCCTTCTCTAAAGTAATAGAGACAGGTATTAGAGTATGGGAGTTAGAGGCTCTATACCTTATACCCTTCTTTAGATCCGTGAACTCGAGGGTAATCTATAATGAACACATCTATGAATTAAAGACAGATACTAGTTATTATCTACAATACCTTTGGTGCTCAGGTACACAAGAATGGTTGCAGGATAATGTCGCAGGATAATGTATGAAAGATGGCATGAAGCCCTAAAGATATAAGTAGAATTATGTCTAGGTGATTAATATGACTTGCACGTTTGAGATAATAGACATAGATATTGATCGTGGTGCTGACGAAATAGTTATTGTGGTTCAAGAAGTAAGTACACCGGATATTAAGTTCGGTATCACTGCTAAGCTCAGTGCTGTTAAGGGATGGGATGCAGCTACTGCGAGGAGCAGACTGAGAAAAGCAATCACTAATAGATTGATCAAATTGAAGGATATCCGCAATAAAGAAGAAGAGGACGAAGCGCAGAAGACCTTGGTGGAATGGCTTATAGGGCAGAGGATAGATATTAACACCGCATGAGATACGCCGATGGTATAACCACTCGCGAAGAGTCATATTGGTACGGGTTCTTAATTGGGGATGGTAATCTCTCAAGACATAGGAACAGGATTACAGTTGTATTGCAGGAGAGAGACCTGTACCATTTGCATAAATGTAAGAAGTTCTTTGGTGGTGGATACATCAGAAGATTCAGCAGAGCATATCCAGAATACTATCAATTCACTATAGAGATCAAAGAACAAACTGAAGCATTGCGTCGTATAGGACTAAGACCCTGTAAATCTAGAACTATTTATTGGGAAGACATACCATCAACCTATACCTTTGACTTCCTAAGAGGTCTGTTTGATGCAGACGGTACCATCTACATTAATCCACCAACTACAATCATAAGATGGAATGGTACTAAATCTATCGTACAGGGAATACGTGATATAATAGAGATAAGACAGATATTCAGTATGCTACCCAACGTTGTAAAGGATAGGGAATCATACTCACTGAGCTTTAATGGTAGATGGAAAGCAGAGGAACTTGGGAACCATCTATGGTACGAACCCACCGTTGTACTTAATCGTAAATACAATCTCTTTCTAAAGCTGAAAGAATACAATAGGAGACACCCAAGACTTAGATCTAAGTTATCTGAGGAAGACGTAGGGCGTATTAAGTACCTTAGAGAGAAAGGTCATAAACTTAGGGAGATAGGAGAGTTGTACGATGTATCTCCATCAATGATATCGAGGATAGTAAATGGACAGAGGTATCAGGTATATCTGTAGGGCGTGTTGCATTGTATTTCCAGATCTGGAAGAAGCTCTATTCCATATGTCAGTATTCCATAAATGGAGGAAGCTTGTAGTTGAAGCTACAATTGCAATAATGGCTCCAACGAATACACTTAAAATAAGGGACTTAGAATATCTACCACACTTCAAACAGGAAGATGTGACTATAGGCGAGGTTAAAATGAGTGATATAGTACATGAACAATGTCATTTCTGCGGTAAGATAGTTCAAGATCGATACATGGAAATGGACTATCACAAAGGATGGCATACAGTTAAAAGCGTCAACAAATACCCCTTCGAGGAGAGAACATTCAAATTCCCAGAAGGGATGGCTTATGGAATTATAATCTGCCAGGATTGTAATGATAAACCCACCACCAAGTGGATTCATCAATTGCGGCAGGAAGCAGTAAAAAGGGAACTGAGACGTACTGATAAACAAATACAGAAACGGTTGGAGAACTCTAAGCGTCTTCAAGAAGAGTATAGTGAGCTCTTGAAGATTAGAAGACGTTTGGAAGAGTACCTTGAAGTCCTTTCTAAAGATGAGAAGCTTGAATCCAACTGGGATGACATAAAGATTCCTCGGAGGTTGACTGATTATTGACTGTCTGTTTATGGAAACTCCCGATGGAGTATCAAGATATTAAGACTTACGCGGAAGGAAATTGAGAGATGAGAAGGTTTTGTAGATACTCTGGAATGGAGATAAAGAAGAATCATAAGGACTGTGAACTATGTGAGTTCCTAGTTGAAACTACGTGTCCACAGTTTAGGCTGGATAGAACCGTTACAACAAAGGAGTTTGCTGATTGGTTCTATGAACATAAGGTTAACCCAGAGCCATATGAAGCTGTCCTAGACAACGCTGCTCCCAAAAGTGGGATAGAATGACAAGTGATCTATGATTGTTATAAAAGGTGATATGAAATGAAGGCTGCCACCGTAGCTAAGAGATGCAAGGAGTGTGGTGTTGAACTACCGAATATTTGGTATTATTATTCACGTCACGTTAAGTATGATTCAGATATGGACATCTATATGGATGTACTAGACGGTCCTTACTGCCAAAGATGCCTTATCTTGGCTTCTACTAGACAACCAGAGGAAGCACCATGAGCGTCGTTGAAAGGCTTCTAGAAGAGATCGATGATCAGATAATGAAGTTTAGATCAGAGAACGCAAAGATGCCAAAGTATTTAGTTCTTTCAATGGAACATAGACAGGCAATAAAGATTATGTATGATTATCCAGACATAGTAGAGGCAGGGGTAATAAAGACCCTTTATGGAATCCCCGTTATTCATAAAGAGGATGCTATCATAGTTTAAACCGGAGATGGAAGAATGACACGGCATATCAAGGAGTGGTGATAGATGGGAAGAGAGGAATACAATGTAGTTGATGAGATAAAGAAGTCCCTGCCAAACATTGGATCTGATGACGGTGAGATTCTGTGGGGATTAGTAGTCAATAGAGACGTTAAGCTACCCTCTGGACAGATAGTATCTGGATCATTTAGGTGGTGGGGAGCTCGTATAGCAGAGGCAGTAGGAGAGGGAGATTACCTAGATTACTATATGTCTTCTACCTTCCGTAAGATGATATTGGAAGCTATTGAACCTGGACTCTACGATAGGCTCGAATCTGAGATGAAGTCAGACTTAGAGTCTAAGGGATGGGAGTTTATAGAAGATATAGTCATATGTGATAGGTGTGGTAAACCGATAGAGAGATTTGCTCCTAAGCTGTTCTCTATTAAGACTGGAGAAACTCTATGTACGGACTGTGGCTTAGATGAGGATAAAGAGATTTAAATAATCTACTGTCTTATCTTAAGCGATCATAAGTGCCAATAATAGAAGATGAAGAGACATTCCGGACCTTAATGGAAAACAGACATATTAAGAACATAGCTTCGCATGGTGATGCTGATGGTGTCAGTTCTGCATATATATGTGCATTAAGATTCCGGAAGAACAAACCAGAGGTATACTTCCCTACAGACTTTTCAGATACTAAGAATCTAAGAGGAGAAGATGCCGACTTAGTCTTGGATAAAGTTCCACGCAGGGATTTTAAGGGTATAGTCATAGATCATCATCCTGATCATAAAGTAGATTGCGATTACGCATTATGGTATGGACATGAACCGGCGTCCAGATTATCTATTGATTTGTTTAAGGATGACTTGCCAGATAGGTTTTGGTGGAAAGCGGCACCTGGTATAATGGGTGATGGACAAGCTGAAAAGATACCTGTATATGTCTGGGAATCCTGTCCGGAGCTATTGGAGCAGGTATCTACCGTTACTAAGTACAGAGGGAATACTAATGTGTATAAGAATCCAGTATGGTTCCTTCTATCAAGTCCGCTGAACAGTGCGTGTAGAGTGGGAAAGAAGAATCTAGCATTTACACAGCTTGCGGTAGCTCGGTCTCCCTATGACCTCATATTCGATGAGAAGCTTTTAGAATGTAAGGAGAACTTCAATAGTGAGGTTAATAGAGTACGAGGAGATTATAGGGCTATAGATCTAGGTGCACTAGAGGTATGGATAGTAGATAGCAACTACTCTGTTAATGGGACCTTAGCTTGGGAACTTAATAACAACAGCAGGAAGACTGCGTTAGTCATTAATACTAAGACCAGACATGGCAGTATCAGAGGAGTTCTAGTAGACTATCTAAAGGATAAGATGCCTTCTAAGTGGGGGATAGGCGGACATTCTGGGTTCGCTGGATTTAGTTTTCCGGTAATAGAGTCAGAGGGAGGAGAACTAGAGTCACTACAAAAGGCTCAAGTACGAGACTTTATAGATGATTTACGTGAGGCAATGAAAATATGAGTAGAGGAGTTAGGAATCTAGGCGTAGGTGAAGGCAGAGGTCGTGGTGGACCTCGTCAAGGCTACGGCGGTCCTGTATTCTGTAAATGCGTAAGTTGCGGATACAAAGTCTCCCATCGTAGAGGCAGCACATGCACTAGTATGAGATGCCCCAAATGTGGTGGGATGATGATAGGAAGCAATAACTAGAGGTGATGGTGAACTTATGGGCATAAAGATGAAATTCCCTGATGGAACGGAAATCGAGGGAGAAGTCGAAGAGATATCACAACTTATCAGAGAGTTGCAGGAGATCATCGGAGACTTCGGACTTAGTAAAGATATGAAGTAAGAGTATTGGTGGTTCCCAAGCCACCTATAATACCTCTGTTTTATTTATAGTGATTGATATGGGAGTTATATGCATATACATAGATGTTTGTGATACTAAGATTGATAGGCAGTGGCTTAGTAGGTACTGCATAGGTGACTATAGGAAGTGTCCTATTTACAGACGGCGTATCGAACCAGATAAGAAACCTAGAGAATGGTTGGATATTATAAATGAGGAGAAAGCAATTAAGCAGCAGGAGAATAAACTCAATTGGCTGAACAATGGGGCGTAGACATTGACAGGCTCATTACCCTGTTAGCCGATAGAATGTACACAGATCAATCCTTAGCGGGCATAAGAGAGTTAATAGCCAACTCATTAGATGCAAGAGACGGTGTAGTTAACATTACTATGAAGCTGGGTGACCACAGTATATGTTATGCGGACGATGGTCTAGGAATAGATGACTTTGCTAATACCTATGGTATCATAGGCTCTGGTGCTAAGGAGGAATCTTATTCAATTGGAATGTTTGGTATAGGAAGACTAGCACTGATATCAAGACTCAAGTCTAAGGGAATAGTTCAAAGCCAGCGAAAAGGAGACAGCATTCTTACGTGGGAGGTAGATAGGAATGGGTGGTCACTAGTAGAGACTCCATTTGATCCACCGTTCAAGTCCAGTGGCTTCTACCTCTGGTTTAGGGAATTGGACTTAGAAATAGACGCAGATAAGATAAGAGAAGATATAGAGAGGATATTCAGTATACCCCTGTATGAAGAGCTTTGTACAATCACAATTAATGATATAGGACTTAGATCTAAGCTTGATGAGACTTACAGAAAGAAGAAGAAGAGATACCCCTATACTATCTACTACAGGGATAAACAGGACGGTAGAATTCATTACTGTCACCGTGGAATAGAGATAAAGTCTGAAGCATTCACCGGCCTTGATGCGTGGGTAGACGAAGAAGACCTCGATATCAAGACGGACAGGGAGGGATATATCAATAACGTACATTATCACAGATATCTGCGTAATGTACGCAACACTCTTAGGAAGTTAAGACCGTCCTCTACACTTAAGAAATTAGAGATAGAGTTTATGGAAAGAGTAATGGCTAAGTTTAGAGTATTCCTTAAGACAGTAAAGAAGGATTTACCAGCATACATACCTGAAGAAGTTAAGGTAATAGGTAAAGATGAACCGGTGGACTTTCCTGACTTACCAGAGTATTTAGACTTCGGAACTAAGCCAGTGTTGACAGAAGACTTACAATCAATTGCAGGCCAGAGAGACGAACTATACTTCGCAGTTGAGGAGCCTTCTATCAGTACTCTGATAGGTGACCAAGGAGTAGAAACGAATCATGGACAGCTCGAAATAACAGAGGAGGCTCCAGATATTCCAGGAATCGAATCAATGATTGGTTCCAAAATATCTGATGGCGTGGCAGAAGTAGAAAAGAATAAGCCAAAGCCTAGACCACTAAGAGGAGCTAGGGCAGTAGACTTAGGGACAGAATACCCTATGATGTTCTTTGATAAGGAACCCTTCGTACTGGTATTCAACAACAGCCACCCGGTCATGAAGGAAATGATAGAAACTGAGACATTAGATAATAGAGCAATGGCAGTTCTATATGAAAGAATGTTAGAGTGCTTCTACCTACAAAATAACAATAGTCTAGAAGAGATTAAGGAGAGATGGACAGAGATTGACAACCACCTTCAAGAAATGCTATAGGTCGTCCATAAACAGATCAATTAAGACTTTACAGATGTCTGCGTTAGATGAGTTACATATAACGACTAATATTGAAATTGCTAATGCTACGTTACCAGCGCAGAATGTTACCCTAGACTTGGGTGTATTTGTTGCCAACAGTGCAGTTAACGTAGATAGGATATCATATGGTTATGAGATAATACTGAAGCCTAGGTATTTGATTGTTAATGACAGTCTGTGTTGTGCTCCAGAGCTTAGACAAAGGAATATAGTAGAATTAGACATAATTGGGCGGTTAGGTACTAATGAAGAAGATAGGGTTTTACAGTAGAAAAGAAGAGTATGGATGGCTAAGCAACTTCCATAGAAGTACACAGGTCGTTGACGGTATCATATATCCCAGCAATGAACACTATTACCAATCTCAAAAAGCAACTACTAAAGAGCTTCGTGATTGGATTAGAAATGCTCCTGCTCCGTTTCATGCTATGAAGGCTGGAAGGGCTCTTAGGAAGTATAGGGGTGAGCTGAGGCTAGACTGGGATGCCGTAAAGCAGGATATAATGTTAAAGGGACTGAGAGCTAAGTTTAGTGATCCAGATCTAAAACAGAAGCTAGTTGATACTGGTGATGCCTATCTCTTTGAAGAGTCTCCCCACGATAAGTATTGGGGAGAGTTCAATGGTAAAGGTCAAAACCACCTAGGTAGGTTACTGATGTTAGTTAGATCAGAGTTGATATAATGTCTTATGACTCAGATGTACCATCTCCTAAGTACTATAAGAAGTTCCTAAAGTACGACGACACGAGGAGAGATGTCCGTATAGCCACCGCTATACACAATAGTTGTTATTGTGCCGTTGAGAGACTAGAATTTATAGAGAATGATCTTAGGATAATCGAAGAAGCTAAGGTAGCAGACACTGTTCACAAAATGATAGAGTCTCTCACCAAGATAAAAGATCATGTGAGAAAGAAGCATATAGAGGGAAGGAGTCTTCCGAAGGATGAATAATGAGAACCGAGAAAGAACATTCTGTAGTTATACCCAGGAAGTGAGCGGATGAAAAGAGTCAGAGTTTTAAGCGATAGTTTATTTCATGATATTCATCGATACTTTGAGCATGTAGCACCAAGATCGAGTGAGGTTAAGGAGCTATTGGCTAGGATGGGTACTGGTTGGTTAGACGACATTCAAGAGGCAAACAGAAAATATGGTGATGAATCACAAACAGCTGATATGATTATAAATACTCGCTATATGGTTCTGCGCAGGAATAGTGAATAATAGAACCTGAAGCGGCAATGGAACGGGCGATCTCCAAAAGTAATTACATCCTACTGAAAGCGATAAGTAGTAGTACATCTCCATATCTTATGGGAGAGACTATTGGACATTAAAATAAGGGTTAATACCAGTCCTCTGGAAGAATACCTCAATGATATTCTATATGAGCTTAAACATCTTCATAGTGGTATGGCTCAAGATATACTGAAACAAGACATTAGGCACAGGGCTATATGGATAGAGCCCAGCAATAATATATCTAAACTGATAGACCTAGACCTAATATTAGAGATGTATGACGATGGGAGTAAGTGGAACATAGACCTGACACTCAGTCCTGTAAACATACATGATAAAAATGCTGAGATACGCAGGAGATTCGAAGAGAAGGTAGACTTCTGGGAAGAGGAGAGTTAAACAAATATACTCAGTGATATAACAGTTATGTGTTAGTCTATGGACGGAATACTATATATTAGCAGTGTATCGATGTCGGTATCCCCTGGGATTCAGTCTGAGATACATGGTATATGGACAGGAAGTGACTCACCCCCTAATAGAATCAAGAGTTTCTATGTAGATAACAATAGTAACCTAGTAAAGGAAATATATACTCTCTCTGAGGCAAGTTATTCCACAGGGTCTGTATATCCATCTGCAGGTCAATCTATTGTTAGCTATATGCTGGTTGATAAATCCAATGTAAGCTCTACGGAAATAGTCAGTGACTACTTCTTAGGGGAAGACGATAATGAGTACATCATATGGAACTCTACCTTTCTTGGATATATGTGACAGATTGGACAGCTATGTGGAGTTGAGCCTAGATGGCTATTAGAGCGTATAAAGACGATGAAGAGTGTAAATGTGATGTACTGGAAAAGCTGATACATACTAATTTCTCAGTATTCAGGTGTCCTAAGTGTGGAATGTGGTACTGGTCATCGGGAAGGGCTGAGATCATAGATAAAACCCATTTAGGTAACGCTGAGGAAAGGCTTAAGAAGGGATTGCCATATTGATAGCAGTCAAAAGGTACGCTAATAAGTGATCATCCCTGGATTTATATTATGCTCCATTTGTATGAAGGGGATACGTTTGATATTCTACCTCAATTAGAAAAGGAATCTATAGACCTAGTCTTTACTTCGCCACCGTACAACGTTGGCAAGGAGTATGACCTCAATTTATCAGAGGACGAATACATCCAGTGGTCCAAAGACTGGATGAAGCTAATACCTCCTCTTCTAAAGGAGAGCGGGATATTTGTTCTAAATATAGATGATAAAGTAACTAAGGTCGAGCGTTCTACCAGAATACCACAGCTGTGGCTCTACGCCGTAGATGAATTAGGTCTTCATTACATTGAGATGTATATATGGAATAAGGGTAAGATGCTACCCATTAGAAGCAACTATCGTGCTACAAATGTCTATGAACCGTGTGTAGCACCAGATACCTTGATATATACTTCACAAGGTTTAAAGAGGATTAAATATATCTCAGTAGGAGATTATGTCTTATCTCATACTGGAAATTATAGAAGAGTAACAAATACTATGACAAGACGAACTAGTAATTTACTGTCAGTTTCTGTAACTGGATTTCCTAATCCATTAGAAATAACTCATAACCATCCAGTGTTAGCGGTTATCAATCATCACTGTTCAAAGTATAAATCTCATACATGTAGACCGTCTTGTACTTTTAATTGTAATGATATAGTAGATACGCAAAGTCTACGGTGGGTACCTATTGGGGAACTCAGTGTTGGAGACTATTTAACTATTCCAGTAATTCATCATGAGGTAGTAAATTCATCTCTTAGACAACCATTTATTCATTTAAATGACAGGTTTAGTTATCATAAGATACGTAGTATTATTCCTCTTAAGAAGGAGATTACTGTTCATAATTTAGAAGTGGAAGATGATCATAGTTATGTTACACTTGGTGGAATTGTACATAATTGTCTGTGGTTTTCAAAGTCCCTTAACTTTAGGTTCAATAGAGATGATGTCCGCAGACCATATAATCCGATATCAGTCAAGAGGATGGAGTATCCTATAAAGAAGAGATGGGCTCGTGACCCCAATAATCCTGTCAGGGAATATAAGGAATGGGAGCCAAATCCCAAGGGAGCTCTACCGAAGAATATCATTGATATAGGAAGCGAATATGGGAATAAGGTACATCCTGCAGTCTTCCCAGTCAAGTTGGCTGAGTGGTTCATAAAGGCTGCAACTTCTGAGGGTGACACAGTACTTGATCCATTTATTGGGTCTGGAACTACTATGGTTGCAGCTGCTACTCTAAATAGAAATTGTATTGGAGTAGAGATAGAGCCCAAGTACATAGATATATCCATCAATAGACTTAAGGAACTAAACTATGATGTACAGGTTAATAGATAGAGTAGTAAACAGTTTACTAGATAGGGTTAGCCATAGACGTATAAATATGACCTCTGTTGCGAGATTCGATTTAATCAACAATAGCATTAAGGTGATACATCCGCCTAGTGTTAGAGTCTTCTATCGTAGAGTCAGAAGGGAGATTATAGATTCTGGGCTACAGATATGTCTGTTAGAGGAGTTAAGAATAGGACGATGCAATAGCTTAGCAATATCATTAGGTTCTCACGCTTGGTGGATAGACAAACAGTACGTTAAAGATGGACCACTTCAATGGAAGCATATCTATAAATGGTCATAGCCATAATACTTAGTGGAGATTTGGGATGAGAAAGACGGAGGATATAGAGATAGATGGAGAGATGTATACAGTACGACCTCTCAATGTATCAGAAGTACTGGCGATAGCTAATATGTATAGTAACTCAATTATGGTTATTCCTTATATGGTAATGGCAGCTACCATCGATCCAAAGTTCGAGACAATAGATGATATCCCACTTAATGCCGTAGTCCTTCTTTCCCAGAAGATACAGGAGCTTACATTAGCTGAGATGGAAGATATTGCTGTACCTATAAGAAAAGAAGAGGATGATCTACCCAGTAATTCTTTTATTGTGTAGTTACTTCCTATTATCAAATGAAGATAGAAGAGTCTAAGAAGATAAGAGATTCATCCTTTAAGAGAAGGTGGGCTCTCCGTAAATCCAAAGGACACGATTACGCTAAGGAGCAAGATGTACTTGCTAACTTTAAGCAGGTGTCTGAGATATTACGAATACTTAATGTAGACGTAACAGTCCCGTATGGTGTTGCCCTTATGTATGTTATACTCAAATTGCAGAGGTTAAGCAATCTGTTATTCTCCGGCAAACAACCTAAGAACGAGCCATTGCAAGATACGGTAGATGATCTATTGAATTATATAGACCTGATGGAAGAGTGCTTGATAGAAGAGAAGATGTTGAATCTATGAAATTAGATAGAGGAGGAAAGTTATGTCTAAGAAGATATTTATAGCTCACTCGATGGGGATGTGTGATAATGCTCTTAGATGGGCTGAGAAACTAGAATATGAAGGGCACGATACATATGTACCTTGCAGAGATACGGCGCAGGAACCAGGTCCTAACTTTGAAGGAGCATGGGAGAATGTTATACTCTCTAAGAATCTCGAGGGTATAGAGTGGTGTGATGAGGTACACGTGATATGGGACCTATCGAGCTTAGGTACCATATTTGATATGGGGAGTGCGTACGCTCTAAGCAAGCCTATCTTCATCATAGAAACTAAGAGACACCACTGGTCTAAGTTCATAGATGAGAATGTAGGAAAGAGAATATTATGATACCACCAACTCCTGGCATAGTTTACGCAGGTTCGGTGTATTAGATGATAAACGTAGGTATAGTAGGCAGTGAAGAGAAATACTGGACTGAATCGCAGAAGGGATTGGTCTATGAGAAGATACTGGAGATACTGGGTTCTTACGATTACCCAATACTAATATCCGGTGGATGTCCGAATGGTGGAGTAGATATATGGGCGGAAGAGGTGGCGTCAGACCTGAAGATAGAGAGGGTTATCCATTATCCTGAAGTACAGAGATGGAACAGTGTAGCCACATTCGATGGTAGGGTACTAAGAGGATATAAGACAAGGAATATTGAGATAGCTGAACAAAGTGATGTTCTCTACGATATCGAACCAGAGTTTGTTGATCACGATGTCACGAAGTTCGGTGATAAGGTAGAATACGATTGGAATACCGGTAAATATTATCGTAGATCTGGTGGAACGTGGACCATGCGGCATGCACAGAACCATCTCCATAAAGAGACATATCTGGTTATAATTCCATACGTTGATCAGTAATGCGGGTAATGTCTATCGAGCTAAGATTAGACCCGACAGAGAAGCTATCGATGGGTACCATAATCTATCGGACAATGCTAAGATATATAGAAGACTCAGACCTAGATGATATCCATACTATCTATTTACATCCTATGTTGTATGACGAAGTGGTAAGAGAGGACTTTATACATATAGTAGATGAAATACCGTACTTCCTGGGAATTCAAGTCAAATGTCAGAGAGTAGGTAGATTGCCTGTAATGTTGGAATAACATGTTTGTACCCATAATCAGAGCCCATATACAGTTTCCAAGTTCCTTTGCTATCATTGGTCATTTCATAGTAAGAGAACTCTATAAGAAGAACATAGACCACGACCTGCTACTAATCAGTAAGGATTCTGGTCCCTTCGACAGGAGTGAGTATGAATACCTGTTGGGCAAACAGGTAACAGAAGAGTATGTCAAGGGTGTAGCGAGAGACAGGACTATGCTCTCTATAACTACAATTCCGTATGTTAGACCTAAGCCATCCTATCAACTACTCTATACAGACTGGGAAGCCACTAAGATACCTTCATTTTATCGGAAGTCTACAGATGATGTAGATATTATATTGGTCCCGAGTGAGTTTGCTAAGAAGGCATTCGAGCTTGGTAAGAGTAACACACCGATAAGAGTAGTGCCACATGGTATTGATCCAGACATATTCCATATTCAACCAGAGCCTACTGGAAAGTTCACATTTCTCACTATAGCAGCAGATGATTGGCGTAAGGGACTTGATGTATTAGAGAAGGCATTTAGGCAGGAGTTTAAGGTATCAGAAGCTAATCTACTGGTTAGGTCATCCAGAGACTTTACTAAAGCTAAGAATATCATTAAGGATACTACTAAGATACCGTTCTCTCGCATGGGTGATATGTATGCTGGAGTTCATGCATTTGTGTTACCAACGCGCGGCGAGGGATTCTGTTTACTTCCAGAAACTCCAGTTGTAACTGAAGATGGAATAACACCGATGATAGATATTCAAAGAGGAACTGGGGTCTACACCCACAAAGGGAGATTTAGACCTGTTACCTCAGTTTTGTCGAGGTATGTATTTGAAGAACCTATTTACTCTGTAGATATTTGGGGATATCCTTTTGATATATCTATGACCGGAGAACATCCAGTCTTAGTAATAAAGAGAAATGGAGCTAGACCAAATTGGGACGTAGATGATGCTACTTGGATAAAGTGTAGACACTTAGAGAAGGGGGACTGTGTACTATTTCCCTCTTACGAACTAGAAAATAAAGAATATAGGATAGATTATGTAAGCATAGATGACAGCGTATTATATGACGACTCCCAGGTTTGGTTCAAGAATGGATATTCTCCTCGTGTGATGAGTAGTATATCTAATATAATGAGTATCACTGGAGAAACTAAGAAAGTTGTAGAGACTACCATTCATAAATATCATAGTGGTGTCCCCCCATCTACGCCTAGACAAGAGGTAGTTTACGAGTACCTTAAGTCTATAAATCACCAACAAAGTAAACCCATTAGATACAGAAGATTCTATCTAATAGATGAAAATATGTCTAGGCTTCTTGGATATTACGCATCTGAAGGAAGTATAGTGTCTAATGGTAACGCTACACAATTTACATTTGGGAAGGAACCGGAGCTTGTAGAAGATGTGAAGAACCTAGTTGGTTCTATATTTGGTAAATCTGTTTGTGTAAATGATTATGATACAAAAACACAGGTAACTTTATCCGGTAGAGTTTACGCCAAGTTGTTTTCTCACCTATGCGGAGAAGGAGCATATCATAAGAGAGTTCCAAATGAAATAATACAGAATAAAGATTTAGGTATGCAATTTATAGAAGCAGCGTTTCTGGGAGATGGTTCTTTATCCGGTAATACGTGGCGATACTCGAGTGTGTCTGTTGATTTGATTCATGGTCTTAGGATATGTCTATCCAATAACGGATATCCATCTACTATTCAATGTAGCGAGAGAAAAGATAGATATCAATACACATTGAGCTATAGCACCAAAAGAGGAAGGAGACACTCCAATAAAGTTGTTAATAATGGAGGATTCAACGTTCACCTAGTAAAGGACGTTAAGAGAACATACTATAGTGGTAAAGTTTACAACTTAGAGGTTGAAGAGGATAATACCTATGTTACCGGTGGGTTCTGTGTACATAACTGTTTACCTAGTTTGGAAGCACTGGCATCTGGTTTGCCGGTAATAATAACAGATGGTAGTGGACATGTAGAATTCCTACAGAAGGATTACTTCCCAATTGAAGTAGAAGGTCCAGCGTTTAGACCTGCACACGAAGGAGAATATCATACAATAGAGTATTTAGAGCCATCTCTAAAGTCCTGTATGGAACAGATGAGATATGTGTATGATAACTGGGAATATGCCAGAAAGATTGCTATACGTGGTGCACAGCGATGCCGCTCAACCTACACATGGACACATACCCTGGATAAGATAATGGAGCTATGGAACATTGAAGGCTAGTCAATGTAGAAATATTAAAGTCATATAGAATGTGGAAGTGTATATGATGGGTGGATATAGTAAATGAAGGATACGTTGATAGGAGCGGCTAAACACATACCGGATGACTTTCCGGATCCGTCTGATGAAAAGTATTGGAATCTGACCATTTACCCAGATGGAGACTCAGAAACTTCGTTTATACGGTGGTTGTACTTACAAGATGTAGATAAGTGGTTTGAGGAAGAATGGAACAGAAGAGATGCCTGATATGTGGTGGTATATTCCTAGGAACTGATAGGATATGTAGAATCTGTAGGAGTAATAACCCAGGATGGGAACCAGACCCTGAGCCTGAGGTGATATCTGCTCCTCCTGATAGAATAGCAATGGTGCCCAAGAGTAAGGTTAAGTCAGGAAGACTGACTGTTGAACGATTACCGTTTCCGACCGGCTCCGTTCACATTCCTAGAAAGGAAGATAGAGACTATAGAGCTACGATTGTAATCACAACCCCTGATGTTGGGGGAGAGAACTTCCAGTTCTGTAAGTATAGGATTGATAAGTATACTCCTGGGGAGCACAGGCTAGTTATAGTAGAGACACATTTCAATGAGAAACCATACAACTATGCCCGTGACATTAACATAGGATTTAGAGGAGTAAAGGACTCTGATTACTTAGTTATGCTTAATGATGATGTCTTCGTAGAAGAAGGATGGTTAGATAAGTTAGTAGACTGTGCTAAACAGGACTCTAAGATTGGGATAGTTGGATGTCTACTTCTCTATCCAGGTAAGACAATAGTGCAACACGCAGGTGGAACCTATAATACAGAAATAGATAGCTGGGCATCTTACGGACAGATGCCTGTGTGGCATAACTTTGCCGGTAAACCCATTAGGTTAGTTAAAGATAAGATATATAGACAGAAGTACGTAACGTGGAATACCGGAGCCCTACTTCTCGTTACCAAAGAATGTATAGATAAATGTGGACTTATGGACGAGAAGCTTATTGCACATTGTGATGATGTTGAGTACAACTTTAGGGCGTGGCTTAATGGATTTAAGGTAGTCTATTGTCCAGAAGTAGTTGCTGTCCATAGAGAGAATGTAACTAGGATTAGGGGCACTACAGAAGTTCCATCATATGTCTTTGAAGCAACTAAACATTTAATGAAGGTTCTACCCAAACCAGATGCTGATAAGGTACAACAGATGGTAGATGATAATAATGAGCAGAGCGATAGACCGACTTCTTGAAGAGACTGAGAACAAAAACCTTTGCTCGGTTTGTCCGATTGATACACCCAGATATTGCCCTTGTGGGTACGTATTAAGACAATCCATTATCAAACACAGGAAGAGGTCAACATACATGAAATACACTATAAAATGCCCTAAATGCGGGTATGAGATTGAATGTAGTAGTTTCATCAATTACTCAATAATTGTTTGTCCCAACTGTCATAGTGAGGTAATTCATCCATGAAATCAGATAAAAGAGGGTCAAGATGAAGGCTAACGATCATGCTTGGCTGTGTGGTGCGGAAGATAAAGAATTGTATTGCCCATCCTGTATGAAGATAGTAAAAAAGCACCCATCAATTAGTCACTGTCCTGATTGTGGAACCCAATATGAAACTGAGATTCCAGAATGGTGGAGGAAAATGAAAGAGTCCCTTGAATCAGATAGTAAAAGGATGGATGAATGATGCTTCCAACAAAACAAGAATTAGAATCAGAGGGCTTCTCAATGATGTATTATCTCAAGTAGAAACCAAAAAGAGGTCACAGTGAATGCTGACGAAGATTAGAGAGAACCTGTATGTGGGCGATGATTCAGCGGGTGTCTACTTTGAATCAGATAAAGATACTCCCGTAATTATAATAGACATATCGCACTGGAGATTCGATTTAGATAAATTCTATGAGAGAGACCGAGGCGAAATTAATGATATTCTTAGTGTAATCAGGAGGTCGGTTAGAAAGGGATATCCAACCCTAGTTCACTGCCATGGAGGTATTGATCGAAGCCCTTTCATCATAGCCTGTTATCTCGCTGTTGAGGAGAGAAGATGTGGTTATGAGTCCTACCAAGAAGTGAAAAGGCTACACCCACCGACAGTTATTCATGATGACTGGATGAGCTGGTTTGAGTTACCATGATTAAGCATACGGTAGGTAGATGAAAGTGGAATTGGTTAGGAGGAGTATATGAATGAATCAGGATATAGAGTTTCTAAGGAATAAGAAATACCTGACGTTACATGACCTACATAACACTAAGTCTGGTAGGTGCTTCGTAGTTGGTAATGGACCATCTCTGAATGACTTAGATCTAAGTCTTCTCAAGGACGAGGATTGCTTCAGCTGTAACAGGATTTATTTAGGCTATGACAAGTGGAACCTTGACTTTAACTTTCCTTATTGGTGTATAGAAGATGTTAGGGTAGCCAGAGATACAGTATACGAATGGAATGCATTAGAAGCAGACATCAAGTTCCTACCCTACGAGTTAGCTGAGTCTATAACCAACTGGAGTAATGTTTGCTTAGTTAACCAGATCAGGGGTGGGTGGAAAAGGATAGGGAATAGGTTGCTGTACTGGCCAGACTTTTCTCTATCTCCGGATAGAGTATATCATGGAATGACTGTCACATACTTTATGTTGCAGGTAGCGTGCATGATGGGATACAATCCAATATATTTGATAGGTATAGATCACTACTATTCCAGAACAGATGATGTTAGGGAGGTTGGTATGTCTGAGGGGAGACTTATATCATCAGGTGATGATCCAGACCATTTTACACCTGACTACTTTGGAGAGGGGAGGAAGTATCATAAACCTAGGACAGACTTAACTACTAACTCATACAGGGTAGCTCAGCTAACTGCTATAGAGAATAATATAGAAATATACAACGCTAGTGCTAAGACCAAACTGGATGTATTTGATAGAGTAGACTATGGAAGCTTATTCAAATGAGTGATAACTTAAAGGTGCAGAATATCAGGGTAATGGACTTAGAGAAACACTGTCTAAATTGCTCTAGTAGACACAGATGTTATGCGTGGTACAGCTTTGAGGAGCGACCTCTAACTATATGGATAAAATCTAATAGGGCATGTTACAACCCTGGATAGACCAATAGATACAGAGTAGAGGATGTAGATGCTAAATACGAGAGCTGGTTTCATTGCTTCGACTGCGGACATGAGACTGTAGCTCCATTAAGCAGAGAGGTACTAAAGATATTATTAGAGGGAAGGGAATAGGTAGATATGATGAATAGAGATAGGATTAATAGCTTCCTTGATGAGTGTAGGGTAATAGCCAAGAGATCTAAATGTCAGAGAAGGAAGTTTGGGGCTATTATAACATCTCAGGACGGAGTACACCTTTCCGATGGATATAACGGCTCAGCCAGGGGAACACTGAACTGTGGAGAAGACGTTCCCTGTGGTAAGGACATAATGAATGAACCTCACTATACCAGTTATCAATACTGTGCTGCTGTTCATGCTGAGCAGAATGCTATTATCAACGCGGCAAGAAATGGAATTATGATTAAGGGAGGTATACTATTCCTGAATAGTGCAGAGGATGGAGATTGTGACAGACCCTGTCATATATGTCAAAGGATGATAATCAATGCAGGCTTAACCGACATCTACTATAAGAATAAAGAGGGAGGGGTATCTCATGAAGAGATATCTGAACTGGTAGTTCTACAAAATCAATGGATGGTTAGTAGAGGGAATGACTCAGCATAAGTGTTGGGGATGTGGATCTATTTTTATTGGGGAAGGTAACTATTGCAGAGTCTGCATTAAGAATGGATTGCAGGTCGCTTCACAGGAGCTACCGATGACACCTATATCACTTGATAAGAGAGTAGGTATCATTATTACAACATTGAATCAGTGGAGTTACACTAGAGATTGTTTGCAGTCACTGCGTGCAAATACAGAGTATCCTATTGACACTATAGTCCTGGACGGAGCTTCTACAGATGGAACGCCAGATAGACTTAGATCTGAGTTTCCATACGTTAAGCTAATAGAACTGGACAGACCTTACTGGATATCCTATGCGTGGAATAGAGCCCTGGAATATGCACTAGATAATGGCTATGATTACATTGGTATATTAAACAACGATATACTCTTCTCTAAGAAGTGGCTGTCATATGTCTTACATTGCTTCGATGATCCTAATGTGGGATATGCGTCACCTATCCAAACAACTAAGGGAGGTACTATAAGGGACATGGGGAAGAATAGACTAGGATATTTTGATATAACACTGCATTGGAGTGGAGCGCATGAAGTTCCGGTAATGTGGATGCCTGGCGCCTGCATCTTACTGCGTCGTGAAGCAGTAGAAGATGTAGGGTTCTTCGATGAATCATTCTTCTTCGGTAATGATGAGGTGGATTACTGTATGAGACTATGGTTAAATGGATGGAAGGTGGTGTCTACCTCCCATACTAAAATAGTCCATTACGTGAGCAAGACTATATCTCAACACGGTGGCAAAGAAGGAAAGAGAACCAAAGAGCTGAAGGAGGAGTATGGTGTTACTTACGTCCATCCCAGACAAAGGTTCTACGAGAAGTGGGACGTAGACACTATTAAGGCAATATGGGAGACAGTAAGACCTATGCAGAACCCGCCTGGCTTTAACGATGATAGAGCGGTGAGGATATGGACTCCATCTCTGTAATAGTAACGTCGTGGAATGCTCTTCCCTACAGCAAGATATGCTATAAGGCATACAAGAGGTACACAAGTAATCCCAATGCAGAATTGGTATGGATAGATAATGGCTCTGAGGACGGAACGCAGGAATGGTTGTCATCAGTAGATATAGATCACTTAATCTTATTACGTAGGAACTTAGGTGCTTGTAATGCACGTAATGTTGCTGCACAAGAGACCCAATCCGAAACTATATGTTTCTTAGATAACGACATACGTGTTACTCAGGTTGGGTGGACTAAGAGATTGCTGCGTGTGCTGAAGTCGAGGGAGCAAATAGGTGCAGTAGCACCAGCATGTAATCTAGTTCATGACGATACGAGGCTAAGGTCATTTACTGAACCTATTGATAGTGCATATGCTAGAATACTTCAGTATGACAGAAAGGATGGGTCAGTCTTTCATCATGCAGATGACGTCTCCCCTTACATCAAATACTATCTGGCAAGACTTAGATCTAAGCCTTTCCGTGGAGACTTAGTATTAGAGGGAGGAGGAACAACTATGAGGAGAGATACATTCCTAGACATAAAGTACCCACAGGACTATAGGATATCTCATACAGGTGCCTACCTTATGAAGGGACTACACGATAAGGAGTTGGAGACGTGGGTGGTGCCCTCTGTATTCCTATTCCATTATGGACACGCTACCCGAAATCGTGAGATGATACCGGACATAGACGATAAAATACGTAGGTCTACTATTGAGAGGGATAAATGGCTTGGTAGACTATAATCTTTTATTTGATACTGTGTTAGCATAAAGTGTAATGAGTGAAGGAGATGGCGTGGAAGGATCTTAAGAAGTTCTGGTTTAACCCATCCGAAACGAATAGATTGATAGAGACAACAATAGAGGAAGTAGAATCTGTAGCTCTTGAGAAGACGCCTATTACTATTAAGACTGCTATCGGATACGCCATTATCGAATCTGCAAAGACCAGACCCGACTCAGATGATGTGATTCATCTGGTTATTGGATCCTATGATAATTGGACCTCTGAGTTTATAGAGAAGCTGATAAGGAATATCGGGTATAAACAGCAAAGAGTAGTTACTGTTGTACCAGAGTTCCTCAATAGTTTCTTAGTTAGGCAGGGGGCAACTGAAGTAATTCGTAGGGATGAGGTAGATAGGCTAAAGGGTAGTAGACTAGCTTCTATCTACGTATACTCCCATGATCATATGTTCAACTGGGAATATTATGACTTAGATCTAAGTGATGGTGGATATCTGATATTTGATAATGTTGTCATACCAGAAAAGAGAATACGGAACATCCCCGGTTGGACTTCTAGGGGTAGGTTCTGTGACCTATACTTCTTAAGGAGAAATATACAGAATGACAGTTGGAGTAATGATTCCAATCAAGGAGAAGAGTCAGAGAGTACCAAACAAGACATTTAGGATATTGGGAGATAAGCCCTTAGCTTATTGGATTGTCGATACTCTTCAAGAAATAAACCTCTATGACTTAGACATTTGGATCAATACAGATTCTACTAAAGTCATAGAGTTGTACGAAGAAGGTGGATATAACCTAAACTACTACCTGAGACCAGACGATGTCCGTGGACATGATGTTTCTATGAATACTATTATAGATGACTGGATGATAGGATGTAATGTAAACTACCCGTATTATCTGCAAGTCCATATAACCAATCCCTTTGTATCTAAAGACTTACTGCAACAGGCTGTAGGCAATATAGATCATTACAGTCAAAGTTCTCATAGGTCGGTTATGGGAGTTACTAGGCATCAGTGTCGTATGTGGTACAAAGGATTACCAGTCAACTTTAGAAGAGGAGAGATTAAGCAGACTCAGGACCTATGTCCTGTATACGAAGATAACTCCTGTTTCTACGCATTTGACTATACAGGTTTTATGCTGGATGGTAGAGTATCCTCCAACCCATATATGATCGAAGTTCCGTTCCCGCAGAATGTCGATATAGATACCGAAGAAGATTGGAAGTTGGCTGTTGCCATTGCTCAATCGTTACTCGACTAAAGAGCATGAGATATCTGTACAGAAACAATCTCTGAGTGATAGATTTGATTAGCTTAAATGTTGTGATATGGGACGAGACCAATGTCATAGATAGATGCCTTAAGTCTGCTAGACCGTATGTAGATGAAGTAGTCTTAATGGTTGATAGAAGTTGCAGATTCATAGATAGACTACTACCATATACAGACAAGTTCGTAGTAGATAATCTGGAGGGTTCTATAGTAGAGCACCATAGGAATAAGCTTATAGAAGCTAGTAGTGGAGATTGGATTCTGGTATTGGACCCAGACGAATTCTTAGATCCAAGGCTTGGTGCAGACTTAGTTGATCTATGTCGTGAAGGAAATGTTGGCGGCTGGTACCTCCCGAGATTCAATATCATATATGATGCTAACTTTAATTTACAGGTAGGAAAAGACTTTCCAGACTGGAATCTAAGGGTATTCAAACATAATGCTCGTTATAGTGGAGTAATATACGAAGACCAGCTGAGTCTCTCTACAGTAGACGTTCCTCTAGGTTTAACAGATACATCACTCTATGACGGATATGGTATTATCATTCATGATAAGACCTATGAGAACGTAGAGGAGGTAAAGAGAACACTTGAGTTATATAAGAAGTGGGAAGCTCAAGGTTGTTGACTGTGACTTAAGCGGCTGAAGCCCTACATAAGACAGAGGCTTAATATTAACGGTTAAGATATTATATTCGGGATAGAAATGGGCGAAAGTAAGAAGGTCCTGATTACAGGTGGTCTCGGTTTCTTAGGTTCTAACCTAACTAAGTCTTGTATTGAAGACGGTCATGAAGTAACGGTGGTAGACTGTTCTACTAACCTACGTAATGTGTGGGATATGGAAGGTCAGTATGAGTTAATACAGGCATGTATTGCTAGGGATACATTCTGGAGAGATTACTGTAAAGACAAGGATGCAGTCTTTCACTTAGCTGCTAATGTCAGCCATATTCTTGCAGAGAAGGATCCATACTTAGATGTTAATAGCAATATAATAGGGACCATCAATCTACTAGAGGGTATTAGGAAACTTGAGCATAAACCTAGATTGGTTTACGCGTGTTGCTTAAGTGAAGATTCAAGAGTATTTACTCAATCTGGACTTAAACAATGGCATGAGCTATCTGAGGGTGAATTGGTCTACTCTATAAATCCGGTTACTAAGGTAATGGAGCTAAAACCAATAGTTAAAGTACTGACGTTTCCGTTCAGAGGTTCATTAGTAAACATGGATGGGGAGCATATTAGAAGTAAAAGTACTCCTAATCACAGAATGCTAATAGAGTCTGACGGGGGTAATTTAATAGAACGTACTTCAATGCAGATATTAGATAGAAAGTCTAATACTAGGTTCCTTAAATCAATATGGAGGGGTTCTGATATTCCTATTGATATTGACATGGATAAATCAGACTTTATGTACTTACTGGGGATTTACATTGGAGATGGGTCTAGGCAGCTACACTATTACACTTCAGATTCTGGGCTTAACAGAGGACGATTTATTACAGTAGATCACGGCTCACAGAGTCGTAAAACCAACGATAGTATGTATTTACATTTACCACGTGGATCAGTAGACAGGGTTACTCTAATATTAGAGAAGTATGGAATAACAGTTCATTCATATAAAGATAGGATTATGTTTACTCATCCAGAGCTACAATCATTACTGTCTGAGTGTGGTAATTCTGTGCATGACAAACATATACCTCTTAAGTACAAAAGCGCAACTCCATCATTACTAAGTCCTCTTATGGATGGACTAATGGATTCTAGTGGCTCTAAGAATAGAATATATACTATATCAAGAGAGCTCTCCAATGATGTTGCTGAAGTAATGATAAAGCTGGGTAAATGGGCTACGATATCTACTATACCTCCAAGAGATTCATTGATTTACGGAAGTGAGACGTATGTAATCAATATGTCAGCTACTACACCAACGATAACTCCATCGTCTATTACCATGGAAAAGTATAATGGGATTGTCTGGTGTTTAGAAGTGCAGGACAATGAGAACTTCCTATCAGAGTTAGATGGCAAATTCATGTATACTGGCAATTCTAGATCGGTATATGGGTATACTCCACTGAGTACATTACCTGTAACGGAAGATCATGTTCCTAATCCATTAGATTCTTATGGGATATCTAAGCTGGCTGCTGAGAAATATATACTAAAGTACAGTCATCACGATGAGATACCATCAGTTTCTCTACGTATGGCTAACTTAGTTGGACCTAGACAGGGGTTGCATACAAGAGCCTATCAAATGATATCATGGATATTTAGATGCGTATCTAGAGATGAAACCATAGGCTTCTGGGGAGATGGACTGCAGACCAGAGATTTCCTATATGTTGGTGATGCTGTTAACGCCTACAAGACAATAGGACTCTCAGATAGAGGATGGGAGAACTGTAAGACAGGTGACTATTTCAACCTACCAGGGGGAGAGTATTCGACATGGCTTAAGGCAATACAAACCTGCGGTAAGACTCTTAATAAATCACCGAGAATTCAGTTTGAACCATATCCGCCACTTAGATCTAAGCTAGAGAATGAACACTCTAAGTTAGATGGAACTAAGCTTTCCTATAGGTTTGGAATCAAGAATGAGACTCCGCTTAGCGTAGCCTTTGATGAGATGTCCAAATACTACAAAGGAAGATGGGATGACTATCTATATGAAGGAGTGTTAGTATGATAGATAGACAGCTACCAGATTCCTGTTTTGCGTTTGTTAGTAGGGATAAAGAGAAGAGACTATTCCCTCATCATGACGCTACTGGGAAGTTAGATATACCTCATCTAGGATCTGCAATATTCTATGTCGGGCGTCGTCTAATGAATGATGATTTCAATAGCTTAAGACAGCACAGAGAAGTAATACTCCACCTACTGTATCATACTAGACAGTGCGGACTTAGTGAGTGGACTCGTTACCTTGAGGATGCATTACTTAAGATAGAAAGATCTGCTATCATATATTCGAACAGTGAGTAACTTATGGATAAGGAATTCGACGCTATCATATTAGGCGGGGGTACGTCGTCTCGGATGAAGCTGGAGAGTCAGTTACCAAAACAGGTACAGATAATCTACAAGAACCAGAATCTCCTACACTACCAAGCTAACTGGTTAAGGAAGCATGGTGCTAAGAATATTATCATAGCCATTAACGACATTACATTTGAACATCTAGTAGAACATTCACCTGAGACATTGAAGCTGGCTCATATCTCAAATGAGAAGGAGAAGTTAGGAACGGCTGGGGCAGTTAAGCTAGCTTCTGAAATGGTTACTACACCATCGGTCTACGTAATGAATGTAGATGACCTGGTTTTATCAGATGTCTATACTCCTCAGGATCTGGTAGATACTTTAGACCGGGGCTACCTAGGTAGTATACTGACTTCCAGAGGTAAGTTTCCCTATGGTATCATCAAATCCAGAGGTTGGAGAATAACTAAGTTTGACCAGAAACCAATGATGGACTACAAAGTCAATTCAGGACACTATGCATTCTCCAAGTCATATATACGTAAGTTCCCAGACTATGGCAACTATGAGGATCTAGTCTTTCCTCAATCTGTCAAAGATAACGAGCTGACATTCCTAGACCTAGACGGTAAGTGGATAACAGTAAATACATGGAAGGAGCTAAAGTCCGCTAGAAAGGCTGTAGACCAGTGGGAGAGCAGAAAGCTCTATGGTTCAAGCCGATACGGTAGATTTAGGGGATTTAGAGCATCATAACTATATCTTTTTAAACACTGAGGGTACTCTAATTGTTGAACAATAATGAGTATAATCAGTACAGGTTGTGACAGTATAGATAAGGTAATGAATGGTGGTATTCCTCTAGGAAGTCCAGTTGGATTCTATGGTATTCAAAATATAGGTAAGTCAATACTATCTACACAGGTTGCTGTTAGGTTTGCATCCCTAGGCTATGATGTTGTTTACATTGATACTGAGGCATTCTATCAGTTAGAGAATGACTGGAATAGAATAACCGGTTGGTTCATTAAGCGTTGGGGACTAGACGAGAGTGTTAGGGATAGAATTCATCTAAAGCAGATGAGAGATCTGTTTGCGTTGGGCAGATACTTCGGTATAGAATTCCAGATAACGCAGGAGCAGGCAAGGGTATCTGCTATGGCTAAGTTCCCTAAGAAATGGACATCTAAAGATACAAAGACCACACACCAATCTCAAGACTGGATAACATACTCCGAAGCCTACAAGGAGTTGAGGAGCTTTAAGAAGCCAGGTCTCATAATCATAGATAGCATAACCGTACCCATTAAGTCTAAGATTGCATCTACTACACAGAATTTCCCAGCAAGAGCTTCTTTAATCCAGACCATGTTAGATACAGCCCTAGTAATTGCTAATGAGTTCAATATAGGATTCATAATAACTAATCACGGGACTAAGAATCCAATGATGTATGGAATACAGCCATGGGGCGGTGCTAACATGATATATTACGTCAAGAGATGGGTTGGCTTACTTAGCGGGCTTAAGGCAGATAGGGAGAGGTATGGAGAACAGGTCAGGAGGATATACAGATTCAGATGGCCGGGTCTTATGGAAACAATGAGTCATGCTATCCTAGCTAAAGACACAGGATATATAGACATAGGTAAGTCTGACGCAGGTAGTGTAACTATTGAGTAGACCCAAGCCTGTGAGAAGGTCTGAACTAATCTCAGAGAGTGAGGTTATAGCTGGGGAATGGAAGTTCACCTTTGGGAGTACCGCAGAAAGGTGCAGAGTTTATTTTAAGGGACATGAAGTTAGAGGAGTGCATAGCGTAATGATCAGCGCAATAGCAGGACACCCCGTATATATGAACATCGAGCTATTACCTATGTTGGTGAAGGATTTACGTTGACACTCAATGACTTAGCTAAGGAAAACCCACAGTCGTTTGCATATATCCGAATGGATAACCGTGAACCTAAAGAACTCTGTGAAGCACTTAGATCTAAGTTTGGTCACACCGTTTCATATGAAACTCTAACAATCGGCGACTATCTATTCTCTGACGTTTGTATCGAAAGGAAAACAGTGGGGGATTTGTTAAAGTCCCTCCGTGACGGACGAATATGGAATCAACTCAAAGGTGCTAAAGAGAACTATCCAAGACCTATGATAATACTGGAAGGAGCATTACCATATTCATACAACAAGAAAACTGCTGTAGATGAAATGAAGGTTATAGGTGGATTGCTGGGGATAGCTATGGGTTGGGGAATTCCCATAGTGCCATCTAATCATCTAGACCAGACAGCTAAGATCATAGATGCTGCGTTTAGGAGAGCAGACAGAGGAAAGGTTGAGTACCTTAAGCCGGTTAAGAAGAAACACTACACAGCACAAGAAATTAGAGAAGACATACTCTGTACAATACCTGGTCTGGGTAGGAAAACTGCTAAAGAGATACTGAAGAAGTACCCCACTATCAAAGCAGTTAACGAAGCAACTGATAGTCAGTTGCGTAAGATCAAGGGTGTTGGACCTAAAACCACTAAATGGATTCGAGTAGCACTAACGGATGTGGAGTTAGAATAATGGGAGAGTTATATATAGGTGGTACAACTACCTCTCTTGTTGACTGGGAAGGATATGTTTCTTACGTAATATTCTTTGCCGGATGCAACCTGCGCTGTCAATATTGTATACCGAGTGGCACTTCTATCTTAATGTCGAACTATTCATGGAAGAACATAGAGGATATCAAGATAGGAGATTGGACTCTTGGTTTAACCGAACATTCTAGGCTGGTGCCATCTAGAGTTAATAGAACAATGAGTAGGGTAGCAGACACACTACTACAGATTAGAACCACCGGTAATCATAGATTACGTATTACACCAGAACATCCCATTCTAGGAACGATAAATCGACAACACTGGCATTTGGCTAAGAATATTCTAGGTAAGACTGTTGTTGGTGTCAATCCTCCATTTGATCTACAACCAGTATCTGATAGGTTTAGGAATGTACCCTTTAGCATAAGATGCCTAAGCGAACCGATGGTATATTCAGTAAAAGAATCAGTACATAATGATATAGTCTTCAACATAGAGACAGATACACATAACTACATTGCTGATGGAATAGTTGTTCATAACTGTCATAACCCAGAGCTAATACATCAATCTACCGGTCAGTCTAGAACTGTGGCTTCTCTCTTAGAAAACATAGTGTCAAGTAGACTTACTGATGCAGTGGTTTACACAGGCGGAGAGCCTACTGTACAGAACATATTCTATCTTAAACCGTTAATACAATCTGTACATGTAGATGCACTAAAACCACAGAAGCTGGATACTAACGGCACCAGACCTCATGTAGTAGAACAGATACTACCTTACTTAGATAAGGTATCGCTTGATCTAAAGGCTCCACCTAAGTTCTGGTCAAAGTCCCCATACTTGGTAGAGCCAGGCTTATACCCATCAGTATGTGGTGCTACTGATAATCAAGTATCAAAGATTAATGAGACGTTACAGATGGTTGGTCGGTCTGACGTGATATTAGAGGGGAGAACAACCGTCGTACCCGAACTGATCTATACGGAGCAACATATTAGAGATATCCTAGAGTGGGCTGCACCGTACATAGATGAGTATACTCTACAGGTGTTTAGGAATGATGTCGTACTTAACCCAGCGTTAAGGGTGATACCTTCACCTACGAGAGAACATATGGAAATGTTAGCGGATGTCGCCAAGGAATACATTCCGAACGTTAATATACGTCCGCACACTCCATAAGAGATACATGAGGTAAATACCAAATGGATAAGAATACCAAATATGTGAACTTAGACGTTTCTAAGCTGAAGGAACTTATTGCGGAAAGAGCTAAGCCCAAGAAGACTAACTAGAGTCCAGCAGGGTTTATATAACCACAATAGTATAATGAGGTACACGAAATGTCTGATAATATACCAAAACAAATAGTAGATCGTCTTGAGAAGTATGGACCAAAGTTAGGTAAATCTACAGAAGACCTTATAGAGGAATTTAATCTATTCTTGGAGGTGGCTGAGGAACAATATCCGACAGTCAAGGACAAGAATAAGAAAGCACTTGATCTTCTGGTTAATTCGTACCGGAGGAAGCATGGCGACTTCCGTAGATCCAGTGCTCAAATGTATGAGGGATGGATAGATGGTGCAACACCTCTTAGAGATAATGTCCAAGAGAAATTGAGGAGAATACAATATCGCCTTAGAACCGAAGGTAGACAATCTCTGATGTTCGAGGGACTAATCGATGAAAACGGCACACCAATAGATGATAGACCTAATATATTTGGGCGTAGAGACAACCCTAACTTTGGGAAGCCTCTGGCTCATGCTGATCCAGCCTATATCAGAACCATTTATGGTATGTATAGGCTTAAAGGAGAAACAGGTGTATTCAAACCTTTCCAGATGACATTCTTTGAGGATGCAGCTTACAAACTACGGATTAAAACCGGTAAGTCATGTGAGTTTAGAGCTGGAACTGGTAAGAAGGAAGGGCAGTTGTATGGGAATGAGAACACTAAGTTCTTCCCTATCCAAACTGATTGGGACCTGGAAGATGAGTATGAGAAGTCCAATAGTATCATACCTTGCTCCGAATTGGAAACGAGGATGAACTCCAGTGATTGGGATGAAAGAGATGTACGTGTCAAGGTTGATATAATCAACATCAATCCTAACCCTCTAAATGATAGAGGGGATAGAGTAATGGGTGTTGCAGACCTTAGCCTGGACATAGAAGAAACCATACCTTGCTTCGTCCCAGCTCACGTAAAGATGGACTTTGGTGAAGATACGAAGGCTGTCCTAACCGGCAGAGCGAGGCAATACAAACAGAAACCAGCATTATCAGTCTATGGTATTTGGGCTATACCCGGTCAGATTGGGTATGGTGATCTTGATCTGATAACAGATGAAGAAGAAATCATAGAGGATGTTGGTTGGGTAGATGAGGACTTCGACATAGACTTTGAGAGTGATAAGGAATGAGTCTGCCTAAGCCCAAAGTAGTCAAGAAGAAAGTAGATGAGCTTACCAAGGCTCCAACTAATGTCAGGTTCGAATATCCTGAAGAGAAGATGGATGTACTGCGTAAGTCTATTAGGTCTATGGGGCTACTTGAACTTCCCAAGGTTACTCCAGAAGGGAAAGTCTTTGCCGGATGGGGAAGGGTAGAGGCTTGTAAAGCCGAAGGCATCAAAGAGATCTATGTAGTCGAGATAGGTTCTATGTCTCCAAGGGAGCAGATGATAGCTTCCTTAACTGAGAACTTTGCCAGAGCAGATTTAGATGACAGTGAGTTGAGGATAGCTATTAAGAAACTCAGAGATGAGGAAGGATTAACTCCAGCTGAGATATCCAGAGTCACTGGGATGAACATTAGCACAATCCATCAACATCTATCATTCTATAGATTACCGGAAGAGTTACGCGAAGATATTGAAGAAGATATAGCTACATTACCGATGTATAGTATCAGCCACATCAATCAAGCTGTACAGAACGTGCCAAAAGAGAAGCAAGTTACTGTCGGTAAGAAAATGGTAGAGTTAGCACAACAGCGTCACCCAAGCGGTAAGCGTATTGCTCAACAGTCCCTTAAGCAAATAGCGGATCAGGCGAAGTTAGGTAGAGACGTAGTTCCTATCATAGACAAGATTATAGAGGAAGCTGCTAAGCAGGAGTATATCGTGTTCAGCGTCTCAGTACCTGAGCGAAGATACATTCCCCACTTCAAACTTGCTAAACTGCAGGGGAAAACAATCCAAGAGAGAATCAATGACCTAATGGAAGATACTCTCGAGGATACGAAGAAGCAGCTATCTCTGTAACTTCTTACCCTATTGTTTTTTAATCATTAAGACTACTCAGTACCCCAAGTGAGAGAAATGAAGGGTGTATTGACATCAATATCCTACAAGAACGTAGGAAAGACTGACTCATATGTTCATTTATACGTAAGGTCTGAAGATAAGAGGAGAGAGCATTACTCATTCAAGGCGGAGCCCTACTTCTATATTAGACAAAGGGACCTTAAGGGGATAGAGTCTGTTATTGGGAATAGGCTCCTTACTCGTATCAAGGGGTTTAGCATTGGAGAGGAGAAAGATTACTTAACTGGAGAGCCGCTAGCACGAATCCATATCATTCAACCGGGCGACTGTCCTCCAATCAGGAATCTATTACACAATAACGGCATTAAGACATGGGAAGCAGACATTCCCTACGTTAATAGATACTTGATAGACTCTGGTATCAAGTTTGCAGTAGAGTATGATAATAATGTACTAAAGCCAATTGATGATTTCTATGTTAAGCCCAGGTATTGGATAATAGACATTGAGGCTTTAGTCCTAAGCGAGGAGCAGAAGATTGAGGTTAGTAGCTATGAACCTATCATATGCATTGGTATCTACGACTCCTATGACAAAAAGTACAGTAT
>Ga0190285_1000015_pt1 | contig 30520 bp, 33 predicted proteins | sample 48691823_MG_FD_163429 | JGI IMG/M metagenome (GOLD analysis project Ga0190285, IMG submission 163429) | Hydrothermal vent microbial mat bacterial communities from Southern Trench, Guaymas Basin, Mexico - 4869-18-2-3_MG | ecosystem: Environmental > Aquatic > Marine > Hydrothermal vents >...
CTATTTCACTGAGATAACACAAAGTAGCTTCCTTAAAAAATAGCTTACACTTATTTCCTTATTAAAAGTTCCGAAAGGTGAATTTAATGTTTTTACGTATTACCGCTGCTTTCTACATCTGCAAGGACCATCGGCAGCGATTTTAATTCTCGCCGCAGCGGGTCAAGCGCTTCAAGAGTGAACGAGCCCAACAGCGTACTGTCCCCCTCTTCTCCAAAGATTACATCGGCTCCACCTATCCTGTCTCCATACTTGAAAATTTGAAAGAAAGGTTTGTTTTTCACCGTTCCGGTTTGCCAAGAGCGATAAAGGCATCGCATACCTCATTCGGATCGCCGCGCATCACTATTTCGCCCTCATCTATCATTATAGCTTCGTGTACGAGCTCTCGAACCACATCGAGCTGATGGCTTACAACCAATATGGTAGTATTGAACCTGCGATTCAGCTCTTTAATTGAGTTGGCGATTTTACGAATTGAAATCGGGTCAAGGTCCCCGAAAGGCTCATCTAACAGTAGAACTTCGGGGTTTGTTGCCATCAAACCTGCAATTGCCAACCTGACATGCTCTCCCGCACTTGCTTCAGCGTTGTGCCGCCTGAATAAATCTTCCGATAGGTCAAGAGCATCGAAGTATGGCTTAGCAGCCTTAAATGTTTCAGAAGCAGGGAATTTAGGGAAAAGCTCCTGGAACATGTCCATACTGAGCCCCAAATCTTCAAGCTTCTCTTTCGCCTCTAATTCCGGCATGTCCGCAATCCTGAGTAGTGCGTCAAGAGTTACATCGCTGACATCGTGTTCCTTCGCTGTATCCATTGCCTGCCTTACCATCTCGAGTTTCTTTATACCAAGTTTTTGTGCAAATGTGTCCTGAACGAGTTGATATGGCGGAAGCGTAAACTCCTGATGCAAAACGCCCAATTTGCTTCTTGCCTCTATTGCCCTTCTGCTGCCGAGAGTGGAAATATTAGCAAAGTCCACCGTACCGATCTTGTATAATACCCAGCCCTTATCTGGCTGCTCAAGACCTGCAAGTAATCGCATCAATACTGTCTTACCCATAGCAGAAGGACCAATTATGCCCAGCATTTCGCCTCTCGGGATCTTCAAGTTTATATCTGGCATCTCTATTGTCCTTATCAACGTGTTGCTCGTGTATAGCACGTATTTCTTCCATAAGCCATAAATATCAATCATTATGTCTTTCTTATTTTTTATGGGGCTCAGAGGCTTAACCGGCTCGAGTTGAGCTAAGAATTTGCCGGTTATTGCTTCTACGCCTCCTTCATCTATTATCCTGCTTTTATCCATCCAGATCAGCCGATCAGAGAGGTATTTATGCACTTCGGGCATGTGTGACACAACCAGAGTACTAATGCCTGTCTTCTCGTTTATCGCCTTTATACTATCAAGCAGTTCCTTCCGTGATATCTGGTCAGACATCGTACCGGGTTCATCCAGTAGTAATAACGGAGGTGATTTTGCAAGCTGACGTGCGAGTAAAACCCTTTGCTTCTCTCCTCCACTTAAAATCGGATAGAAATATTTATACTTCTCACGCAGTCCTACGAGGTCAAGTATTTCAAGCGCTTCATCCTTCAACTCATCATATTCGTCTTCAATCTGTGGTATCTCTTCAGATCCCTTTTGAATCCCACGAAGCCGTAATATGATGTTATTCAACACTGACTGATTCCAGAGTGCAAAAGAACGCTGAAGATGGTAGGCAGTCTTTCTTCGCAGCGTTCTGAAATCAGAGAACGGAGAATCAGGTGTTACCTTAAAGCCCTCTATCTCTATGCTTCCCGCATCAAACCGCTCATAGCCACGAAGCATACGAAGCAAAGTCGTCTTCCCCGCACCGCTCTTCCCTATTATTCCCAGCGTCTCGCCATTGTCTATCTTAAAGGATACATTATCCAGTGCTACCACTTCTTTGTCTATTTCCGGCAGTTTATATCTCTTACACAGTCCTTCTACACGTAATGTTTCTCCCATCTTCATCGCCTCTTAAATTAATATGTGAGTATAGCTTATAACATTTATATCATTAATCAATGCTACCGGAAATAACGTAAAATCATGAAGGTATTTATAAAGGGTAGGTAATTAGGTGTTATAAAAGACGAAGCTTGAATGATGCGATAGGGGGAGAGTTCAGCGGAGAAGTAGTTAAAGTTTCGATAGAGATGAGTAGCGGTGTGAGATAAGGATGTTAGATGAGTTAGAGAGAAGGAGAGCGAAAGTAATAAAGGAAGCGGAAGAATATAAGAGTAAAAGGGCGGAATTAAATTCTGACGCGAGTAAACTGGCAGATTTAAGGGATGAGTTAAATGCCCGGATACGTGTAGCGGTAGAGGAAGCCAAGGGCTTTAAAGAGCAGCGGGAGGTTTATGAGAAGTTAATAGAGGACAACAAGACAAAGCGAGGCGAGTTAAACAGAAAAGCGTCTAAGTACTATTCGATGGTGGAGAAGCTGCGAAAGAAGAATGACATGCAGAGTATCGAGACGTTCGAGGGGCTTAGAGGAAGGATAGATGAGTTAGAATTGAAGCAACAGGTAGAGGTGCTGAGTAAGGAGCAGGAGAAGAAATTAGTGGCGAAGATAACGGAGCTGAGGAAAGAGTTTGCCAGGATGCAGAAGGAGTGGGAGAAGGATCAGAAGCTGAAGGAACTGCTGAAGACAGCACAGAAATACAGGGAAGAAGCGGATAAATGTCATGAAGAGGTATTAACACATGTAAAGCTATCACATGAGTGCCATGATAAAATGGTGGAGAGTTTTAAGGAAGCCGACAGAGTAAGAGCGAAGGCGGATGAGGCGCACCAGCAGTTCTTAAAGACGCAAGCGGAAGCAGATGAGGCACACAGGCAATATTTAAAATACCTACGTGATGTAAAGGACTTCAATCATGTGATAGCAGGGCTGAGACGTAAAGTACAAGAAGATTGGGGCTTCAAAGAGCGGGTGGATGCGCGGAAGAAAGCAAAGACTATCTACGAGAAGTTTAGAGAAGGCGGAAAGTTGAGCACTGAGGATTTATTGACGCTACAGAAATCCGAGATGCTGTTGAAGTAACGTAACCAGTGTGAAGCCGAGAGCATGAGAAAGGGCTCTTGGGGTGGTAAAAATTATAGATATACACTGTCATTTGACGTTTGATGAGTACGATAGCGATCGTGAGCAGGTAATAGAGGACAGCAGGCAGGTATTAAAAGCAGTAGTAACAAGTGGAGTAGAGCCCGAAGACGGAAAGGATGCGTTAGAACTTGCAGAGCTACATAGAGATTTCGTATTCGTTTCGCTTGGGCTTCATCCAATACACGTGGTAGATATGACAGACCACGAGATAGGTGACTATCAAGAGTTTATAAGCACTAACAGACGTAATATAGTGAGTATTGGAGAGATAGGGCTTGACTATCACTGGGTACGGGACCCGTTAAAGATAAAGAGGACGAAAGAGATATTTGTGGAGTTTCTTGAGCTGGCGAAGGAACTTGATTTACCGGTTGTGCTTCACTTGCGAGGTACAACAGGTGGCGAGGCAATAGAGGCTGGTTTAAAGCTCGTTTCGGATAGCGACATAAGGAAAGTGGTTTTTCATTGCTTCACGGGCAAGCCGCAGCTTGCGGAATTGATATGTAAAGAAGGATATTACGTTTCGCTACCTGCGTCAATAGTACGAAGCAAGACGATGAAGAAGGTGGCGAAGAGGATACCGCTTTCATATCTGTTTACGGAGACAGATGCACCTTATCTTTCGCCTGATAATGAGGAGAAGAGGAACGTGCCACAGAATGTAAAAGTGGTGTATGAGGAGATAGCGCGTCAAAAGAAGAGCGATGTGAAGACAGTGGAAGAAGCGATAGAAGGCAATTTTGGACGTGTGTTCGGGGTCGAATTAAAGAGTGATTGAAAAGCCACGAGATAAAGGGGCATAAATAAATAATATCGTGATGGCAGCAGTTCGATTTTATATATACTACCAGGCATATTCTAAATTAAAAAAGACCGGGCGATAAAAATGGACATGTATTACCTAACGATGTTACTTTACATATTCCTGATTTACTGGTTCATTGTGTTAGTGCTCGATAAAAAGGGCATTTTGCAGCGATACAACATCTCTACCATCGGTCCCATCCTTATGATAAGGACGGTAAAAGGGCAGAAATTATTGGAGCTATTAGCCACGGGAGAGCGAAAGGAGAGTTTATGGCGACTTTACGCCAACTTCGGTACTATATTAGTGCTTATAGCCATGGTGTTCATGTTTAGCCTTATATTATATGGTGGCTACGGAACTTTTATGATGCAGCCGGAGCCAACGGAACTAAACGAGCCGAGGAACTGGCTGCTTATACCGGGATTAAATGAATTTATACCTATGTGCGCATGGATTGGGTTTGTAGTTGCGTTAATAGTGCATGAGTTTTCACATGCGATTTTGAGTATAGTGGAGAAGATAAAAGTAAAGTCAATGGGACTTTTACTCTTGCTTGTGCCGATAGGAGCATTTGCAGAACCAGATAGTGAGCAACTATTTGGTAAAAAAGAAAGTGGGAATAAGGAGCATAAGTTAGAGCAGGAACCAGTTGAAGAAGCGGGAGTAGAAAAGCAAGAAGAGCCGAAAAAAATAGCAACGTCACGTGAAAGAACCCGTATACTTTCTGCTGGCGTAACGAGCAACTTCTGCGTGGCTTTAATCGCATTTGCACTCTTTTTCGGTATTCTGTTCGCAATTCAGCCAGTCAGCGATACGGTACTTTATGTTTATGGCGTTGCCGATGGCAGTCCAGCGGAAAAGGCAGGTATCGTATCTGAAACGCTAATCACAAAGCTTGATGGCTCGAAGGTGATAGGTATAGAAGGACTGAACAATGCGTTGAAAGGGAAACATGAAATTTCACTCACTGTACTGGATAAAAAGGGTAAGAAGCATGAGATAGCAGTGAAAAATGCTTCTGAATGCGAAGGTGTGGCAATAGGAACGGTTGAAAACGGTACACCAGCAGCGAACGCCGGTCTGAAAGGTGGTATGGTCATAACAAGGCTGAATAACAAGAGTATAAACAGTTATGTTGACTTTCTTGCGTTTATGAATCATACCGTACCGGGACATGAAATAGAAGTGCAAACAGGAGGAGAAACGTTTACCATAGTCTTGAAAGAATCGCCTTATTACGCTAATAGAGGGTATTTAGGCATCGGTGTTGCCAATAACCCGTTAGGTATGATGGTAGTGGAATTCCCACTAAAGGGTTACCTGGAGCATCTGCGTGGTTTGCCAGCTTCTCTCATTCGCTTTTCACATGGAGGATGGTTGTTATTGATGGTTATGCCTATTTTACCATTTAGTAGTGGTGGCTTCAATAGTTTTAATCCGCTTCTATCTAATTTATATGAGCCGGTAGGTGCTGCAGCTTTATTTGGAACCGGGCTTTTCTTTATTGCCGATATGCTATTCTGGATAGGCTGGATAAACTTCTATGTGGGTTTGTTTAACTGCTTGCCTGCTATTCCGCTTGACGGTGGCTATGTATTTCGAGAAATGCTGAATTCTCTACTTGGAAAGGGCATAAGAGACGAGAAGAAGAGAGAAATGATTTCGATGGTAATTATTGTCATTTTCGCTGTTGTTATCTTCTTATCCATCGTTATCATGTTAGTGGGTCCTTACGCATTCGAATTGTATGCACCGGGATAATTTACTATTAGGTCATATGACCTCCTCCATGTGTGTTCGGTTAAGTATTTATGGCGCACAAAACCAAAAGAAAAGACATACAAAAAGTATTTTATGGACACAGATTAACGCAGATGGAAATCACAAACTTCTAATTAATTTTGGTCACTCTGCTCTATGACGGTAAAGCGAAAATCAATCCTTGAAAGGCGAAATAAACAGGCTGAAGGGCGAGAAGGGAAAGCCAAAGTCCTCGTCTAAGACCGCGGAAAAAGAAGCTGACAAGGGAGAACGAGGGAATTTTAAAGGCTGGTTTGGAGGCCTCAAGTTACTTTCACACCAATGACACCGGATTAAAGCACGGGGAAAAAAACCACCATGTTCACGTGGTCTGCAACGAGCGGTTTTCCGCTTTCTTCATCACGCCCCAAAAAGGACACAGACACAATAAAGGGCATTCTCGGACTGGGAAAGGACTAAAAGACGGATAGGGTCATGATCTCTGACGATGCACGGCAGTATCAGGGCATAGCGGTTTATCATGCTTTATGCTGGATAGGTACCGGAAGAATCATCTCTAAAATCCACCTTTTATTGAGCAGACACTAAAATTACTACTGGCAGTCCACCCAAAGCGGGATCCCAAATTCCTTACCCCTCTATGGTATTCTTTTGATATCTTATATACCTTTTTATCTTTCCATCATCAACTAATTTAGCACAGGTATAAATGAAAGCCATATTAAGCGTATTCAACAAGGATAGAATAGTAGAATTCGCAAAAGCACTTAATGAACTTGGTATAGAGCTAATTGCAACTAAGGGTACGGCAGCGGAAATTTCGATGCACGGAATAGAAGTGACGAGAGTATCAGAATTCACGGGTTTTCACGAGATGCTTGATGGCAGGATAAAGACGCTGCATCCGCGAATTCACGCGGGGATAATAACCGGCGAGATAGGCATTGTTGCTGTGAACCTTATACCCTTCGACACATCGAGAGAAGACCCTCTTGCCTCTATGGACCTCGGCGGTGTTGCAATGCTCCGTTCCGCGATAAGGAATTTTGAACTCGTGGCTGTTATCGTGAATCCTTTGAGATACAATGCGATACTCAAAGAGTTAGTCAAAGCCGGAGCACTGTCTCACAGCACTAAATTGGTTTTGGCGCGTGAGGCATCAGAATATATAGTGGCATACGACTCAAAAATTGATATTGTATTAAAGAGAATGAAATAGTAATGTGGTAGGTGATTGAGCATGTTGTCAGATAAGCGTGTAGAAATAAGGGAGAAATGTATAGAAGTACTTAAAAGCCATGAATATACCGTAGACACATCGCACGACAGAAAGGGGAATGTCCGTATTTATCGGGAACAGAACGGAGATAAATTCGCACTGGTTGATGTTGACATTGTGGGGCTAAAGAAGGGGAGTGTACGAGTAATTGTGAAGATAGAGGAGGACAATACACCAAAGACTATACTGGGTAATGTAGCGACTGTGGACATAGCAAATGCTTGTTCAGTTCATGCATCGGGGTCAGATAGGAAGATGGTTCCATTAAACGGTGTTGTTCTCTTTATTGTCACTCCGGTGAGTTCGGAATATGCAAAAACCCGACCTTTGGTGCAGATGCTTAAAGATAGATATAATTTTATGGAGGGTTGCATGCGTGATTTTATTGTGACTGATGAAGACGCATTTGAGAATGAACTGGCGGACCTGGAGTTGTATGTGATGTGAAGATGAGTAAGTAGTTAGTGATGGGTTTATTATCATAATACCTGCATCAACTCGCCGATGTTGTTCACCAGAAACGTAGGTTCACAGCCATTTGTCGCTTTGTTCTTGCCACCAATAAGCACAGAGTCAATACCTTCTCTCTCCGCTGCTAATATGCCGACAGGACTGTCATCCACCAGTATCGCCTCATCCCTTCGCATATTTAATTCACTCAGAATCTTATTGATATAATATGGGTTCGGCTTCCGGTTTGCTAAACTTTCCAGGTCGCTCTTTCTACCATACCATATCCTGAAATACCGTTTCAAGTTGAAATGCGACAGAGCGAAGTCCACACACTCTTGTTGTGAATCACTCACTACCGCGAGATAATACCTACTGCTGAGATAGTTTATTACTGCCTCAGAGTGCTTACAAAGCATTATTCCGCCCTGCTGCATCGCTTCTATCTTCGCTTCTATAACATCTTTCTCCCTTCGTGCCCAGAACTCTTCGCAATTCAATTTGAACTTAGTACAAAAATTACGCACCCCTGCTTCACCCCGGGAATGCAGAGGTGCGAGGAAGTACCGGTCTATATCATCAATTGATAATGCCACTCCATAATGGTCTAAAGTCCTTTTGAACGCTTCGTATGCCCATTCATGCGCTATCCTACCACCTCCTCTTGAATCCAGGAACGTTCCGTCCATGTCGAGCAGCACAAGCTTGTGTTTGTTTCCCTTGTCCATATATCAAGATGTATAATGAATTTGGAAGTTATAAATACTCACAATTATAATTCTATGTTAAAGCTAAATCAGAAGAGAGGGAGAGGGAATGGCTGTCGTGACAAAGGAGCTGCATTTTGAGACACAGGGTGAAGTGGAGATAGTAGATATAACGGAAAGGGTGAACAGCAAATTGAGAGAGACGGAGATCGAAGACGGAATTATAACCATCTTCGTGCCCGGGGCGACGGGCGCGATAACGACCATAGAATACGAACCCGGACTGCTGCAGGATCTGCCCAATGCCTTAGAGCGGCTGTTCCCTAAGGGAATGGCATACGAGCATGAACATAGATGGCACGATGGTAACGGGCATTCGCATGTAAGAGCTTCTTTCCTGGGCCCTTCGTTAACCGTGCCTTTCCATGCCAGAAGGCTAATCTTGGGCTCATGGCAGCAGGTAGTGTTTGTTGAGCTGGACAACAGGAAAAGGACAAGGCGAATAATCCTCCAGATAATGGGCTAATTAATCAAATCAGCCTTTGTTCCACCAATGCAGTCATGGTTCTCGCGCAAGCAGTAGTAGTATGGGATACCGCCCTTCCGAAGGTTGCTTGCGCCTCTGCATAATCCGCTTCTTCTATCTTACGCTCTATCTCGTCCAGCTCCTCTTTGACCATTCCAAATTCTTTATCACCCGTTGCCTTCAAAGCCATTCCCACATCAATAGCCAAAAGGTCAAAAAAAGCACTCATCGTTTTCTTCGCACCTTCTAATTCACTACCATTCAGCAGCTCTACCACCTCTAACATCTTAGAACCCATAATTAACTCTGATTTTATCCGCTCTGCGAATTGATAGCCTATTATATCATTTCTTTCCATAGCTAATGTAATGCGATACATCATATTAAAAAAGTTTTTGTTATACCACAACAGTTGGATGTTCATGCCAGTAACAATAGTAGTAGGAGGATTCTTTGGTGATGAAGGCAAAGGCAAGATTATTGCATATCTTGCAAAGCATGACGAGCCTGAAATTGTTGCGAGGGGCGGTGTAGGGCCGAATGCAGGGCACACAGTAGTAGTTGAAGGGGCGAAATATGCGTTGCGGATGGTGCCGTCAGGGTTTATATGTGAGTCCGCGAGACTTCTGGTTGGCGCGGGGGTATTAATCAATCCAGAAGTGCTCAAACAGGAAGTGGATTCCTTTGGGCTAAAGGGTAGAGTAGGTGTGGACAGGAGATGCGGAATAATAGAAAAAGAGCATATAGAAGAGGACAAGAGCGATAAACATTTAAAGGGGAAGATAGGCTCCACAGGATCCGGATGCGGACCTGCGAATGCGGCTCGTGCTATGCGAACGGCAAGACAGGCGAAGGATGTGGAAGAGTTACAGGAGTTCCTTTCTGATGTACCACAAGAGCTAAACGAAGCGGTGGACAGTGAAAAAGGTGTATTGATAGAAGGTACGCAAGGATTTGGCATTTCTTTGTTATACGGCTCTTACCCGTTCGTCACGTCTAAAGATACGACAGCATCGCAGATGGCTGCGGATGTCGGCATAGGACCCACAAGAGTAGACGATGTCGTGGTCGTATTTAAGTCATTTCCCACGCGAGTGGGTGAGGGCCCTTTTGAAACGCAAATGAGCGAGACGAAAGCGGCTGAGTTGCATATTGAGGAGTTTGGCACTGTTACAAGGCGTAAGAGGCGTATAGGCGCGTGGGACGGTAGGATGGCTGCGTACTCCGCGATGATAAACGGTGCAACAATGGTAGCATTGAGCGGTGTGGATCGGTTAGACCCGTCATGTAAGGGTGTAAGAGAGTACGAAGAGTTGAGTAAAGAAGTAAAGGAGTTTGTGGCTAAGATTGAGCATGACACACGAGTTCCCGTGAAGTTGATCTCTACGGGACCTGAAGTATCTGAGATTGTGGACTTGAGAGCTAACTAAGTGCTTGTGTAATGCGCGCGGAAAGCAAGACTAAGCGCGGATTGCCTATATGACATAGTCGTAGGGGGCAAGGGGAAACACGAAAGAACATGCGATTTCTCAATAAAGCCACAGCGGATTTAGCGCTTACTGTATGGTATCAGGGCGAGAGTTAAAGGGCGAATACCTGCTGTCAAATTAACTGCTTTTATTAAATCTTCCGTTCTACCACCGCTTTTTCATGACCACCTCCTGAAAGTAACTTAAATGGCAGTGTTTGAAACAGAAGTGAGCGTATCAATGCAAAAATATGTACAAAAAACGAAACTATTAAATATTAATAAACTTATACATCTCCCACACCTAACTATTACACATACCTTTTGCAAGGGAAGGTAACATAGGTATAGGGTTAGCGTGTAGGGAAGGTAAGGTGCTGATGGGGACAAAAGCAAGGAGTCGTTGGGAAATTATTTTAGATACGCTGAGGGGGATAACCGAAGAGGGTGGAGTGGCTAAAAAAACGCGTATCATGCAGAAGGCGTATCTGGATTGGAGGAACTTCAAGAAATATTTTGATTTCCTTCTGGAGCATGGTTTTATAGAAGAAGTAGAGAAACCCGCTGGCAAATCGAACCTGGAATACCAGCTTACAGAGAAAGGGAAGGAAATTATGCAGAAATTAGTTGAAATAGAACGAATGTTGCAGTGAACATTCAGTCATGAGGCAGTTCTAAAAACATAGAACCCAGTGGATTTATTCTCACTTCGCTTCTATCATTCCTGTAACTGATAAAGTTAAGCTCAGTAAAGAAACGAACAATCGGCGTGATGTCGGATATTGATACCGCTACTGTAACGTCACTTAATGAATGCCACTGCGAATCAGCCAGCAATTCTAAGAATTTATCAAAGACATCCCATTTCGGCGTTAGCCTTTTTGACGATCCAGTCCATACAAGTGGGTTCTCTTCCATCGCTCCGATTTTTGTGTATTCCTCCATAGCGTATCTTTCCCTATACTTACCCGTATAGATATACAGGAAACATCTGGTATATATAGACAGTTACAGCATAATATAAGTGTCCAGAATAAGACGCTTGTAAATAAATACATATCCTGGTATCTCCTTCCTTAGCCACTCTCGACACAACATTCAGCACAAGCCTCTAAAAGTTTCAACCTGAAGAAGGATAATAAATAGTACCCGTTGTCAACGCATTTCTTTGCTTTTAGTACCGCGCTTCAGATATGCCGCTAAACTTTGCGCCTGCGAATGCGCTTTTGTTAGCAAATACGGTAGCGTATCATGTTCGTATATGCAGGTATTTATCGCCAGGTTACTTGCGTCTATATGTGCCTTTTGGAGTAGCGGTTTTATCGTCACGGGTGTAGGATAGCAAAGATTGAAAGCCAAAGCCACTGATTTGCCTTCTGCTTCTCGCAGCGAATCAGAAATGGTATAACGAGTCGGATAGCGGTATTTTATGCGTGTGACAAGCGAGAAAGCGGCTTTCGCAGCCCTTTTAAAATCAGCGAAGTACTCTGAAGGGACTATATGAAGGACATCAGGCGTGAATAAGACTTGAGCTTTGCGGTCATACACCGCGGACAAATCCAAGCCCACCCTTACGGGGTATATCTCAAGCTTGGCTAATAGCTCTGCAAATGCAGGCGAAACTTTTTCACCTGCATTCACCGCTACCGTGCTCTTCTTAATCACTACCTTCCCTTCCTTTATCCCCGCGGGTATGCCCAAATTCTGCAGTTCACCCACTATTGGACCTGGCTTGAGCGAGGTAGGTCCTTCGTCAAGCATGATGTCATGAGGCGCAACTGCACCTGCCTTTATCGGTGCTTGTATTTTACCACTTTCCGCTATTTTATACAGTTCAAAACTGTCCAGATTGGTAAATGTTAGCGCCATCTGGTCGTCCACATGATCAGCCAGCTCAAGCATATCGCTTTCACGCAACGAAAGCGAAATTAACCTGTTCTTTGATACACGCAACTGGACGTCCTCATGCAACACTTTCCTTAGCCGCTGAAGTTGGTTCGTGCTTATTCCCCTTATCTTAACAAGAGCCACGGTATTATAGGAACCAATCAGCTCTTTCAGATATTCAACCTGTTCCTTCTTCCATACTCTATTTCTCTTTACTCTCTTTTTCATTCTCTTTATACCACTTTTACTGAAGGTCCCATAGTTGTTTTCATGTATATAGAGCCGATATTTTGTATTCCACGCTCCAAATGCGATTCCACCGCATTTATTACTGCTGCTGCGTTCTCTGCTATATCTTTTGCCGACATATCCTTACGGCCTATACAGACCCAAAAAGTCGCTACCTTTGACTTTATCTTCTCGAGTCTCTTCAACCGTGATAATATCTGTTCTGGCTCAGCACCCGGTGGAATGGGAGTGGGCATTTTACCCCGTGGACCCAGAATAGTGCCCAAACTTTTACCTACCAGCGCCATAAAAGCTACGTCTGCGGCAAAGAGATCATACTTGTTTACCAGCATCCTTGCTCTCTTCTTATCCATCTTCTTCAGCTCATCGGGGTCTACCACACCGGCACCTGCCTCTTTCGCCTTTAACGCTATCTCACCTGATGCAAATACCCCTATCTGCAGCTCACGAAAGCTGTTTGGCAAATTAACGTCCAAATCTATCCTGTTCTTCGGCTGTTTCAAATCTACGTTCTTCAAATTTATACATAGGTCTACACTTTCAACAAATTTGCGCTCCGGTGCACACAACACCTTCTCTACTGATTCAACTATATCATCTGGTTCCATTTTACGCTATCACCTCGTCATACTTCCCTTCTTCAATCTCACGCTGCATCTCCTTCGCATCCTTGCCCTCTATCCTCAGTCGCATTGAACCACAAGTGCCTATTACCTCTTTAACCGCGCTCTTTAACGAATTTGCCAGCATATCTCCTTTCTTACTCTGCGCTATCTCCTTTATCTGCCCCATAGAGATGTTGCCGGTATAATCAGTTGCCGTATCAGTTTTTACCTTCTCGACACCCAATGCCTTCTTTATCAACGCCTTGGTCGGTGGTGAGCCCACGGTTATGTCAAACTTTCCACTATTATCTACTGTTATCTTCACCGGGACTTCCATTCCGGCATAGCCCTTCGTGAACTCGTTTATACTCTCCACTACCTCTTTTACATTTATCCCCAGCGGACCCAGAGCGGGGCCCAGAGGTGGTCCCGGACTCGCTTTTCCTCCTTCTACCAGCACCTCAACGACACTCATTTCTCCCTTTCTTCTCCGTTACTTACGCTCATCTTGATTATTTATCTTTCTATTTTGAATATTAGCTTATATTATTTTATCTCTTTTTTATTAAGGGAAGGGATTAGCATATAGAATAAAGATGGGAACGAGTATTGGAGGCATTTTAGAGCCCGTAAAAACGACTTTTAATGCGCTATCAGGTAAAACAGTCGCAGTTGATGCCTATAATACGCTTTACCAATTCTTAGCCATTATTCGCCAGCCAGATGGAACACCACTGACGGATTCTTCGGGTAGAGCGACTTCTCACCTCTCCGGACTGATATACCGAACAGCAAATTTAATGGAGAAGGGGATAAAGCTCGTGTTCGTTTTTGATGGTAAGCCGTCTGACTTAAAAGCAGGGGTTATCAGAAACAGATCGGAACGGCGAGAGGAAGCGCGAAGGAGATGGGAAGAAGCGGAGGTGCCGGAAGAAGCACTTAAGTATGCAAAAGCATCTACAAGAATTGACGCAACGATAGTAGAAGAAGCGAAGCAGCTTTTAACCTATATGGGTATTCCTCATGTACAGGCACTATCAGAAGGAGAAGCGCAGGCGGCATATATGGTAATAGAAGGAGACGCCGAGCTCGTTTGCTCCCAGGATTATGATTCACTGCTCTTTGGCGCGCCCGTAGTGATACGGAATCTCAGTGCACAAAGAAAGAATACAAAGCTCGAAGTTATTGATTTAAATGAATTTGAGAAGAAGCGAGGGATTTCGCGTGAAGAGCTTGTAGACCTCGCTATTCTGGTAGGCACAGATTTCAACGAGGGAATAAGGGGCGTAGGCGCTAAAACTGCGTTAAAGCTCATTAAGAAGTATCATAGTATCGAGGAATTAATAGCTAAATCAAAAATAGAGGTAGATGCAGGTATCGAAGATTACGAACTCGTTCGTGATATATTCTTACATCCAGAAGTGACGGAATCTTACGAGCTAAAATGGGTTGCACCTGATGATGCGAAAGTAAAAGAGTTACTGTGTGAGGAGCATGGTTTCGCGGAAGAGCGTGTGAGCAAAGCATTGGAACGGATTTCAATGCTAAAAGTAAAACAAGGGAGTATAGAGCAGTGGTTGTAGGAGTTTTACGAATGAATAACTACATCTAATTTATGATTACCCGCTCTTCGTTGTCGTTTTTAAATCTCTGCTTTAGCTGATTCGGCGAATTCAATCAGATTTTTCTTTTTGAGATGTCCTTGGTGCGTCTTCTTTCTGCGTTTATTCCCACGGACATGGCACCATACTGCAGTGTCAACCGCCTCGCACATCAATCAGGCTCAATATCTCTGCCTTTAACGTTTATAGACGTGTTTTAAATAAATTCTGATGCGGGGGGCGTGATTCGAACACGCGGACTCCTACGAGACAGGGTCCTAAGCCCTGCGCCTTTTCCCAGCTCAGCAACCCCCGCTTTTTTTCCCACACGCAACTTCACGCAATACTTCTCGAGACAGCTATTCAGATATACTGCCAAAGGCACAAAACGAGATATACTCTGTCGGTTATACACCCCAAAAGTTGATGGCAATAGCGACCAAAGTGTCGTGAGCAAAGAGCCCGGGCACTCGTGGATGCCTACCCTCGATGCGACCTCTTTGACGATGTAGCTCTATAACTCTCTACCGGTATGTAATATAATAACCTCGCTATTTTTCTTTAAAGCATCAATTTTATTCTTTAACTCCTCATCATCAATTTCAAATTGCTCTTTGATTCCTTTTATTTTTTGTTCTGCATTCATGCCCATTTGCGATTATTCCAAGTAATGGTGGTTTTTTATTAATATCCTTTAAGTCCTTTGGTCAAGATGGCATACAACAGTTTGTGGCTATACGAAGTCGAAAGGGCAAAATGGGCATCCATAGCTGATTTTTCGATTGAATAGCAGCCATAAATATTAAGAAGCGCATTCCTATTTGGTATGCTATGTAAAAGAAGAAAAGGTTTCTCGCGAAAGCTTTATGTAATTAATCTTGCTTTTACGTTTCAAAATTATTTATGCCGCCTCTGCTTCCGCGCCTTTGTCTATTACAATCCGGCAGGGTGTGGGGATTTTATAACCCGCTCTTCTCAACGCTTCCTTCGCAACTACGAAATTATCTCTGTCTACCGATATGCTCATTATCCTCTGCCCCGGCTTTACCCGCGCAGCAGTGCTTACCGCTTTTCCAAATGCGTGCCGCATACCGCTTGAAACTCGGTCCGCACCGGCACCCGAAGCTATTTTGTTCTCTTTCAACACATGGTGTGGATACACCCGTATTTTCAAATAAAAATTGTTACGGCCCGTATTCTTCAACAGGTACCTATTAGCGAATATCCGCGCCGCTTCTAATGCGTTGTGCCTTATTTGAGATGCCTCTTTCGCCACTAAAGACAACGATACGGGGAAGTCTTTGCTCAAATTACCCATATCGAAAATAGTTATCTTGCTTCCCGGCACTCCGCCCATGTATTCCCTTCGCACGTATGCATGCCCTGTTACTTTCGTGTATGCACGACCTGGTTTTAGTCCCATGTTTCTCCTATCATCTCCTCTTATTAAAAAACATCTTTAATTTTCTGAGTAATATCTTTTAAGATAAGCGAGGGATAGCCCAGGTAAGGTACCCTCACCTTCGCCACTGCTATTACCCATTTGGGTTTCACAGGTCCAACAGCTACCTTTTTCTGCCCTACCGTTACCCCTAAACTCTGCTGGTCATAGCTTGGATTATGATCCCCTTTCGTGATGTAACCCTCATGTGGTGCATGTATTCCACCCGGCATCGTTTCTCCTTCTTCTACCCAGCCCATAGCTCGGTGTATTATCGGAGTTGTCGAAGTGAACCCATTCGGACGGTATATGATCACATCGCCATATTTCCCAAATGATTTATGATCAAGCGCTTTCCCTTCTTCGTATGTTATGATCTTCGTACGAGCAGGGGACTGCACGAGAATCAAATCACCTATCTGCATATTTGGCTCCATGCTCCCTGATTCGACCGCAAATCCTATACGCCACATTCCCGTAGCTGCGTATACCACAAAAATTATCAATGCGACTATTATTATCGCCTCAAGCACATTCTTTCCCGTTTCTATCAACGCCTCTTTCATTTCCCTGTCACTTCTCCTTAGTACAGTACATGCCATCTGTATACAAAAACTTCTGACAGTGTGCTTAATATAGAAGTCGTGAACTCCGTCTCCGCTTCTAACATTGTGTAGTTATATTTTATTCCATTTACCTCTACAACCGGCTGTATATTCAGTTTTAACTCCGTTCTTTCTCCATTCTTCAGATGTGAGACCCACCATTCATTGATCTTATCATTTCTAATTGGTGTTATGAAAGTAATCGCAGTAGCAGAATCACGTGCGAAGTTAGCCGCTACTCTACCTTCTCCCACCGTCACTTCGTTCATCACGATCTCATAATAGTATCCGGATATTTTAACCGGACACCTATTAGCTACAACCAACGTGGTAATTACCTCCGTTTCCTTATCCGTTACCTCTCCGAAACGACTATTCATACTTTTTAGCGTTAGAGATGCGGGCTCATCTGGAAGCCCTGCCAGTTCTTCCTGTACTAAGTCTAAATCAGACAGTATATCTGTCTTTAGGCTGCTGTTAAACACAATAGGGTATTTATGCTTCGTCAGTCCAAGGTCAAAGATTAAATTCATTGGTATTCGCACTTCCGTCCGTTCACCGTTCTTTATATGCGACATCCACCAGCCGCGAATCTTCTGATTGTCTATCTTCGTGGACAACAGTAATACAGATACCTGGCTTGCTTTTAACTCTGTATTGCCCACTGACGACATTTTCCCTATCCTTTCACCGTTCATGAGCACATCGGCTTCTATCGCGACAAGAGCGATGGAAACAGGATTAGGATTCTGCACGGTAACACTCGTCAGAATCTCCGACTCCGAGTCGGTAATTTCGCCTAATTCCTGTCTTATCCCGGTAACTGCTGGTTTTCCTAATTCCGTTCGCTCAGCACAAAATAAGCCTGCTATTGAAATAATAACCACGATTAGTAGCACGGTAACCGCCCATCTTATCGCTTTCATCTTTTACTATGTTACTGGTATTTGTATAGTGGAGAAGGAAAAAACCACGAGATTAACACAAGAAGACGATGCTGGACCTAAGGTATTGGTTAGATTCATATTTTATGGAAATCTGCGTAATCTTGTGGTTAGCGAAGCAAACATAAATGGATAAATGTAAAAAGGTTTATAAAAGTTTGGCTATAACCAGAATTCAATAACCACGTGTAAAATGAACAGTGGCACAGGACTTGTCTATCACGAGGATTATCTGAAACATGACACAGGGTCTCATCCTGAGCGTGCAGAGAGGTTAGTAGCTATAATGCAAAAGCTTGGAGATACCGGTATCAAAGAGAAACTGACCCAAATTACCCCGGTTAAAGCATCAAAAGATCAGATAAGATACGTGCACCGCGATGCATACATCATGAAAGTGGAAGCGATATGCGCGAGAGGCGGGGGCCTACTTGACCCGGATACACCGGTATGCCGGGATAGTGGCGAAATAGCGTTGCTTTCCGCGGGAGGGCTGCTAAAAGGGGTTGACCAGGTAATGGCTAATAATTTGAGAGATGTTTTCTGCTTGGTACGACCGCCAGGGCATCACGCCGTTCCGAACGCGGGTATGGGCTTCTGTATATTCAATAATATAGCGATTGCTGCGGAACATTTAAAGCGGAATTATGGTATCAAACGCATTTTGATTGCTGATTGGGATGTGCATCATGGAAATGGCACGCAGGAGGTCTTCTTCGATGACCCTTCTGTATTGTATTTCTCTATGCACCAGTATCCCCATTATCCCGGTACAGGCTGGATAAATGAAGTGGGAAAAGGGGAAGGAGAAGGGTACACAGTAAACGTTCCACTGCACGCAGGGACAGCAGATAGTGGCTATTTATATGCGTTAAATGATGTTTTAGTGCCGGTAGCAATGGACTTCAAACCCGAATTTGTGCTTGTATCTGCGGGCTTCGATGCCCATACCTCCGACCCATTAGCATCAATGAACGTAACATCTCGTGGGTTTGGATTGTTCACGGATGTGATAAAAGATATAGCAGCGAAGAGCAACACGGGTAAGATGGTGATTGCCTTAGAAGGTGGTTACAATTTGAATGCACTCGCAGAATCGGTTTTAGCTGTGTTTGAATCGCTTTTGTCATCGGGTAGGAAGAGCGAGGGGGAGGCGGAGGAGATACCAGAGAAAGAGAGGAGAAGGGTGGAGGAGATAAAGCGGATACAAAGAAAGTACTGGTCAGCTACTATTTAGCAAAGGAGAGCAATACAAGGTGAGCAAATGGAAAAAGAGAGTTGTGGCATAGTGGGCATGGTATTGGACGAAGGAAATGCAGCTTTACCATTATTTCATGCACTTTATACCCTGCAACACAGGGGGCAGGAATCTGCGGGAATAGCGGTGAGTAACAGAAAAATAAACGAAGGAGGGAATGCAGACATATCACGGATAAGAGGGATGGGCCTTGTTTACGATGTATTCTCTACAACTCGCTTAGAATCGTTACGGGGGAATGTAGGCATAGGGCATGTCCGGTATTCTACGACTGGTATGTCAAAGATAGAGAATTCCGAGCCGTTGCTCGTGAATTACAGTAAAGGCAAAATCGCAATTGCACATAATGGCAACCTTGTCAATACTGTGGAATTAAAGCAGGAATTGCAACGAGATGGCAGGATTTTCCATTCGGATAGTGACACAGACGTGATAGCGCATTTATTTGCAAAAGAGCTGGTGCGGCACGAGCCGGTAGAAGCGATCGCGGAGATGATGAGACGTATAGTAGGGTCTTACTCACTGCTTATCCTGATGGATAATAGGTTAATAGCGGTTAGAGACCCTTTGGGCATTAAACCACTGTGTCTCGGAGAAATAAGTAACGGTGGTAAAGGGTATGTAATAGCATCAGAAAGCACTGCGATAGACATGTTAGGCGGTGAGTTAATACGAGATCTAAGACCAGGCGAGGTGCTAATGATAAATCCCTCTCAGGAGCTGCTGACAGAGGACATTTTAGAGAGTCATCAGTTATACAGAGGATCAACGGCTGCACACTGCGTGTTTGAATACATTTATTTCGCGAGACCTGATTCCATATTGGATGGTAGGTTGGTCTACAAGGTGAGGATGAAGATAGGCGAGAAATTAGCAGAGGAGCAAGGGGTAGAAGCGGACGTGGTCTCGCCAGTGCCCGATTCGGGTATCACATCTGCTATCGGCTATGCGAAACGGTCAGGACTCGATTATGTAGAAAGTTTCATAAAAAACAGGTATGTGGGACGGACTTTTATCATGCCAGGTAAAACTTCACGAGATACCGCAGTGAGGATGAAATTAAATGTCGTACAAGCGAATGTAGAAGGTAAAAGGCTTGTTCTGGTGGACGACAGCATCGTCAGAGGTACCACGTCGAGACGAATCATGGGCTTTTTGAAGGACAAAGGAGCGAAAGAGGTACATTTGCGCGTTGGCAGTCCACCGATAATAGCACCCTGCTACCTCGGTATTAATACGCCCACGCGGGAAGAGTTGTTAGCGTCAAATAGGAGCATGGAAGAGATTCGTAAGTTCTTACACACTGATTCAATTGGCTACCTCAGCATAGAAGGACTGATAGAGTCCATAGGCATTGATGCGAAGAATCTTTGCCTTGGCTGTCTAACCGGCAAATATCCAGTTGAAATACCGGGAGAAGAGAGTATAGCAAGACAGTTGAAGTTGTCATATTTCTGACAGCAAGCAAGTATTAATTAATTAATGAGCCGGCATTTTTTTGCAGCACGGTCTCAAAAAGTTTTATATAGCTTGAAGTACGTATAGAGGAATGAGATGACTATTTTGAAATGCTCTAAGACGCTTGTGCTCTGTGTGGATAGGGATAATGATGTAGGGGAGAAAGCAGGGCTAAAGACACCTATTATGGGTAGAGAAGCGGTTGTGGCAGCAGCAACAAAACTGGCACTCGCGGATCCTGAGGATTCGGATGTAAATGCAATATTTGAAGCGGTCCGCGTCTATGATAAGCTAATGGCGACAGAAGAAGGTGGTACGGTTGAAATAGCAGTGATTGCAGGTGATAGTAGCGTGGGTATAGAGTCAGATAGGGAAATAGGAAAGGAACTGGATGCTGTTCTGTCAGATACAGGCATGGATTCAGCAATTCTTGTGAGCGACGGTGCAGAGGACGAATGGATTATACCGCTCATTCAGTCAAGGGTGAAGATAGATTCTGTACGCAGAGTGATAGTAAGACAGAGTGAGCCATTAGAAAGCACTTTTTACGTATTAAAGAAGTTATTAGAAGACCCAAAGTTCACCCGTACTGTTCTGCCGCCTGTAGGTCTTATCTTATTTCTATTAGCTATTTCATTATTGTTTAATATCTCAGATAAGGCACTGGGCATAATACTTGCGTTTATAGGGATTTACACACTGCTTAAGGGTATAGGGCGTGAGAATGTAGTGATGAACCTTGCAGAGACGTTGAAGCAATCATTATATAGCGGTCGAATCTCATTCGTTACCTATATCGGTGCAATCGTGTTGTTTATAACCGGCACGTTCCAGGGTATAGGAAGTAGCTGGAATTATTTTATAACTATGGACTCGGAAATAGGAGAGAGCGTATTATTGGGCTTTGTCTTCATCAAAAATGCAATATGGTGGTATATAGGGGCAGCACTTGCTCCTCTAATCGGTAAGATGCTGTACATGTTCATGGAAGGCGCGAAAATAGTCAGACATTGGGCTATATTCTTTTCCATAATCGCCTCCGGGCTGATTGTGTGGGGCGGGAGCGAAAGTATCATCTTATTGAGTGAAGGTAATTACCCCATAGGCTACCAGATCCTATTCTTAGCACTGCTCGGCGCAGTTATCATATCGCTTATAGGTGTGAAGATTTCGTGGTACATGAGGAAAAGTGTAATAGAAGATGAAACAACAGAATTGGGCATAGAAACAGAGGAAACGTGATAAGTAGTTATGCTGCATAGATTGTGGTTGATTCTTTTTATGTGTACGAATCTTCATATATGGGCAACCACTTCCAGATATCGCTTTTACCTACTTTATTTGTGTTTGAGAACTTCGAGGCATGGTTTCCTGGTTCTGCATGGACTGATGCAGGAAGTAGTGCGGAGATCAGCGAAGAGGCTGGTGGACTTTTGGTAACGGTAAAAATGGTAGAGAAGACAGGACATAGAAAATGGACTAAATTTTGTCCACAATGTGGTAAGACGACGGATGAACTGATAGATTCGGTATGTAAAGAGTGTTTCAGGGCGGGTATAAAGTTAATAGACCCGGAGCGTATGATGGTAACACTAAGTGTGTGCAAGCACTGTGGCAGCTATTTCAAGGGTAGGGAAGAGACGAGCATAGAAGATGCGGCTGTGGGTTCGGTAACGAAAGAGCTAAAGAGAAGATACGGTGCTGAAATAGAAGTAGAAGCGTTAGAATGTGATTTATCAGCCGATAGCGCGACTGTGGCATTGGACGTGCGAGCGAAGCTAAAAGGAGTAGCGATAGAGCAGAGTGGCGAAATAGAAGTCAATTTTAAGAGCGGTATTTGCGAACGCTGTAACAGGATAGCGAGTGGGTATTATGCTGCTATAGTACAGATAAGGGCAGAGGATAGGTATCCTACGGACGAAGAGATAGCGAATGCGGAAAAGATTGCCTATTCCGCGTTAGAGGACCAGGAGTTCATATCAAAAGAGTTAGAATTGAAGGAGGGGCTGGATATATACGTTAGTAGTATGGAATGTGGGCGTAGGATTTCACGGTGGATAGTGGCGAAATTAGGTGGAACTGTCTCGGAGAGTAGTAAATTATACGGACGTAAAGATGGCAGGAATACATATAGGGTCACTTTTTCCGTCCGGCTGCCGGGTTTTAAGCAAGGAGCGGTGCTGAGAATAGGCAATAGGCTTATTTCTGTGCAGCGGGTGCTAAAAGGTAAAGGGATAGAGTGCGTGGATGTGAACACAAACGAGAGGGTGCTACTGCGTAAGGAAGAGACGAAGAAGGTCAGGTTAGAAACTACAAGATTAACACAATAGCTGTATATATACTATCATATAACTATTTGTATAGCAGTGTAGAGGAAAAAGCAAAAACCACGAGATTACACAATAGAGATTAACATAGGAAGATGATGCTGGACGTATCGTGTCCGTTATCATTATATTTTCTCGTGGGAATATGCGTAATCTTGTGGTGTTAGCTAATCAAACAATGTACCCGAAGCTAAAGAAGAAGGACAAGTGCATACTAAGTGCACTGCTTGAGAACGGGCGGCTTTCTTACTCCGAACTCGGCAGAAGATGCGGAATAAGCAGACAAGTCGCTTTTGAACGGGTGAAGAAGCTGACAAAGGAGGGTGTGATAACAGATTTCTCGGTGTGTCTGGATGCAGCTAAGCTGGGATTCGCATTCGAGGCTTATATCCTGCTCATAGCAAAGCCAGATGCAGATTTGAGGACGGAACTCGAGGAGTTCTTGAGTAACAGCAAAAATGTGAGGAAGATACAACTCCTATTCGGCAGGTTTGATTTCTTTCTTGAACTTCTTTTCCATGATAAGGACGAGATGACGGACTTCATAAGGCGAATGCACTCTTTCGGTGCTGTTGAGAGGACTGAAACATTCATAGTGTATCAAACGGTAAAGGCAGTACCAGAAGACCCGTTTTTCAACTGCTTTAACCAGTGAGTGGTGAATAATCAATCCAGTTTAAAGGCAAACGCGATATGAGCTTTTATTTGTTTTATTTCCTATTGATGTATGTATGATAGGGAAAGAGGAGATAGAGCATATAGGATGGCTGGCGCGTATAGCACTGAATGAAACGGAGCAGCAGCTATTTGAGGAGCAATTGAGCTCGATATTAGATTATTTCGCGGTATTAGACGAATTAGATACCGAAGACATAGAGCCCACGTACCATGTGATTGGCATAAAAGACGTGATAAGGGACGATAAGCCGAAAGGGATGTTGAGCCAAGCGGAAGTGCTGCGAAATGCACCAAAGCAAGAGGACGGGTATATAAAAAGTCCGCGGATGTTCTGATATATGCCGAAAAGAAAAGTAGCAAAGCCGGAAGAAACCGCATTGATCGTTATAGGGAAATAAATGCCCTGTTAGAAGAATCAACACGTAAGAATGCGTAAATAGTATTCACACAAGAAGGACTGGCATTCGCGTGACGGTGCAGAATCTGCCCCGGCATTGCGTGCGTGTAAGACAGTACAGGTGCGGAACTAATAGGCGGGCTAATCCAGAAAGGAGCTTATGTACTTTCACAACTGCAACATCATCGCAACTACCGAACCAATCATAATCAAAGCCATCAATATGCCTAATAACGCTCTCTGCCATTTCGTAGTATCCTTCTCCCTGCTATTCTTCTTCTTTGCCATTTCTCCTATTTCATTGCTATGTTCTTTATTGTATATAAAGTATACTTTAGTTGAGTAATGTAAGTCTCTTTCTGCCATCGGGCAATTTGGTGCATGCCAGCGCTATAATTTCTGCTATTCTTCATTCAGGTTGACTGTGTACAACTTGATGAGCCCAGAGTCATAAAAGCTATTGCAAACATGACCCTTTAGCCGCAGTAAGCTCGTAGAATAGAATAAATGACTCTTACATGTGCAATCGCTGCATCCGAAATTAGTTATAGACGCTAAATCCATACTCATATTCGTTGCAATTTCGCATTCTTTCCTATCTGCAGTCTCTGCAAATAACACTCCCTTTACTTCTACCACAGGACCCGCCAGGAAATAGTCAATGTGCCAGTGCAATTCCTTGTTATCGCCGAGGGCACGTAAATGCCTGTCTATTCTTCGTTCTAAGCCCGAAAGCGCAGAACCAACATAAGCATAAAAACCCTTCTTGAACTCTATGCACCCTATTTTGCCTATTTCTATCTCTGTATCCTTACTATTTTCTATGATTAGCACGTATGTCCCCTTCATTCTCCTTCGCTCTCTCAGCTTTAAACTCCCTAATCTATTATCACCAAAACACCAGTGCACGACAGCGTTACTATCACACCTGCCATCATCACACCTGCGAGAATAGCTGCAAATGCGTATCGGAAAGGAATGCCAAAGACGAAAGCGACAGCACATGCAGTCCACGCGCCCGTCACGGGCAGAGGAATAGCAACAAAGGGTATTAGCCCTAAAGCGCCGTATTTCTCCATCCTATGGTCGTATCGTCTCGTTCTCATGAATAACCAATTAAAGAACCGGTCGAAGAGTGAGTATCGCCTCAGCCAGTTTGAAACAGGCTCGAGAAAAAGCAGCAATGGCACTACCGGTATCATATTACCTATCACAGATAGAACGTATACTAGAACGTATACATGGGTAGAGTCCATATCAAAAAACGTAAATCCAAGGGGAATAGAGACACGCAGTTCACCAAAAGGAATCATTGCTATTGCTATCACCGTTATACCGTCCAGCAGCACGTTAATACCCATCTCAAAAGTCATAAAGACACACCTGTATTATCTCTTATCATTAAACATATAAATCTAATTCGGTCACTGTATTATTTACACTGTATTATTTATTATTTGTTTTATTGATTGATTGGTAGTCAAAGGAAGAGCTATGAATAAGAAACTGAAGATTGTGATAGAGGAACTAAGCGGCTGGGTTAGGAGTAAAGTGGAAGAAGCATCGGCTGCGGGTGTTGTACTGGGCATGAGCGGCGGATTGGATTCTTCTGTAACTGCGGTATTATGCAAGAACGCATGTCCTCGGAGTACGCTTGGCTTGATTCTACCTTGCAGAAGCAACCCCAAGGATATAGAGCATGTGAAGCAGGTCGCAGATAAATTTGATATAGAAACAAAGATGATAGATATCTCAACGGTCTTTGAGGCGGCTATTGAATCACTTGACACCACATACGTGGAAAAAGAAGATATTGCAACTGCGAACATGAAGCCACGTTTGAGAATGCTTGTTCTTTATTACTTCGCAAACAAGCTGAATTATCTGGTCGTCGGCACGGGGAATAAAAGCGAACTCTTAATTGGATACTTCACAAAATATGGTGATGGTGGTGTGGACATCCTACCGCTGGGTAATCTTCTGAAGACAGAAGTTAGGGCTCTGGCTGGGGCACTGGGTATTCCGCAAGAGATATTAGATAAACCGCCTTCTGCTGGGTTATGGGCGGGTCAGACGGATGAATCGGAGATTGGGATCTCCTACGAAGAGCTTGATATGATATTGAATGCGATAGAATCAGCGGATTTTTCCGGCTGTGACGAAAATAAGGTAGAAAAGGTAAAGAAAGAGATAGAAAGGAGCGAACATAAGAGAAAAACACCTCCCGTGGCGTATTTACGCTCAGTTTGAAGTTGTTAGCCTCTGTATCTTTTACATCCTGGACCGCCTCGATTCATTTCTACTGACTGAAAGTAGTGAATTGGTAAAGGAAGCTCTTGGTAACCTTATTTCTGGACTTTTAACACGTCAAAGAAGGTGCATATCGAGTGAATGTATCGGAATGGGAATTGAAGGCTATCTGTGTTGTGCTGGATTTGTATCGGCACAACTTGTAGTCGCCTTCCTCACTGCATCTTCTGATTTAAACCTCTCTTTCCAGCCTAATTTCTTCAGTTTCCTCGTATCGAGCAGCATAACGGGCACATCCCCTTTCCAACCCCGTGCACCACCCGTGAACCGGAATTCCGGTGATGCCTGCATCTCTTCGCATACTATCTCCGCGATTCGCCGCACACTTGTCTTCTCATCCGTGCCTATATTAATAATATTTACATCTCCACTTTTTGCCTCCAAACCCGTAAACATCGCATCCACACAATCAGTCACGTAAATATACGATTTCGTCTGCTTGCCATCGCCTAAGATTTCTAACACCGAAGGATTGCTGCTAATTTTATTTATGAAATCGTAAATCACACCGTGCGAAGACCTTGGACCTATAACATTTGCAAACCGGTATATCCACGCTTGCATATCAAAAGTATGGCAATAAGAGGCAATTAAAGCCTCGCATGCAAGTTTCGAGGCGCCATATAAAGAAATAGGAATAGTAGGGTATTCTTCAGGCGTGGGCAGCATATCAGCATCGCCGTAAACGGTGGATGTGGACGTGAATATCATCCTTCTCACTCCTTTCGCCCTCATTGCTTCTAACACGTTATATGTTGCAATGACATTCTGCTCCAGATGAACCCTTGTGTCTTCTGCACCTAACCGTACTTCTGGATTCGCAGCAAGATGCCAGACCTCCTCTCTATCGTCAAAGAAACCGGTTATGTCATCATGCAAGATGTCTATTTGATAAAATCTGATTTTCCCTTTATCTATGTACGGCTTTATAAAATCCTCGTGTCCCGCGCTCAGGTTATCCAGGACTACTACATCATGTTTCTCCGCCACCAGCCGGTCAACGACATGCGAACCTATGAAGCCCGCGCCACCAGTCACTATAATTTTCATGTTTTCGCGCTACTTTTATAATATCTCAACCGCCTCCTTATCCTTTTAACACCAAACGTTTTAAGAAGGCAAAAAAGCGCCCAGGTCGGGATTTGAACCCGAGTCCGAGCCTCGACAGGGCTCAATGATAGGCCGCTACACCACCCGGGCTTCTATGCTTCGTGTCATACATCTTAAAGATACTATTTATATGATATGTTTTTAATGTAAAACCCTTCAAATAAGAATAGAAAAATGGAAGGTGAAAAGAGATGGCAACGAGAGGAAAGAAAGCAGTAGAGAAGGTAAAAACCCTGATGGACAAGTCAGAGTTGATACGGAACATAGGTATCATTGCCCATATAGACCATGGAAAGACAACGTTGACGGACAACCTCCTTGCGGGTGCGGGGATAATATCAAAGGATTTAGCGGGCGAACAGATGTTCACGGATTTTTATTATCTGGAACAGGAGAGGGGTATAACGATATTCGCCGCAACTGTGTCTATGGTTTACCCTTATAAAGATGAATATCATCTTATAAACCTTATAGATACACCAGGACATGTAGATTTTGGTGGGGACGTGACAAGGGCTTTAAGAGCCGTTGATGGCGCCGTGGTGGTTGTGGATGCCGTGGAGGGCGCGATGCCGCAGACAGAGACCGTGCTGCGACAGGCGATGAAGGAGAACGTAAAACCAGTTCTTTTTATTAACAAGGTTGATCGGCTGATAAACGAGCTGAAAGTAGATGCGCAACAGATGCAAATCCAGCTTGGACTGATAATAGACAAAGTAAACAAGCTGATGCAGGGTATGAAAAAGGATAGATACGAGGACTGGAAGCTGGATGTAGCAAAGGGGAATGTCGCTTTTGGCTCCGCACTGTATAACTGGGCAATAAGTGTCCCCACAATGCAAGACACGGGGATTAGCTTCAAAGATGTATACGAGTATTGTAAAGCGGGGAACATGAAGGAGTTAGCGGATAAGTGTCCGGGATATGTAGCGGTTCTTGATATGGTCGCTGAGCATCTTCCCAGCCCGTTAGAGGCACAGAAGTATCGAGTGCCGGTGATATGGCATGGTGACGAAACGAGCGAGATAGGGCAGAGTATGATGAAATGTAAAAGAGACGGAGAAGTCGCTTTTATGGTTACCAGTATCTCTGTGGACCCGCATGCAGGGGAAGTAGCTACCGGGCGTCTCTTTAGCGGGACTCTGGAGAAGGGCAAGGAATTATACGTGTCGGGCGTATACAAAAAGAACAGGATTCAGCAGGTGGGTATATACATGGGTCAGGAGCGTGTAGAGGTAGAGAAGGTACCTGCGGGGAACATAGCAGCTCTTGTGGGTTTGAAAGATGCCGTGGTCGGTTCTACACTTTCCAGTTGTGAAATGGCTGCTTTTGAAAGCATGAAACATTACAGTGAGCCTGTTGTTACTGTTGCCGTGGAAGCGAAGAGCACAAAGGATTTGCCGCGACTTGTGGAGACATTAAGGAAGTTGGGGAAGGAAGACCCAATGATAAAGATAGAGATAAATGAAGAGACGGGTGAACATCTGGTATCAGGGATGGGCGAACTGCATCTTGAGATAATAACAAACAGGATAAGAAAGGACGAGGACATCCCAATAATCGCTTCGCCGCCCATTGTCGTTTATCGTGAGACAGTAGAAGCGCAGGCAGGACCAGTAGAGGGCAAATCGCCAAACAGGCATAACAAGTTCTATTTCACTGTCGAACCCTTAGGTGCTGAAGTGGTGGATAAGATAAGAGTAGAGGGGATAACGGTAGGCAAAAACAAGGTTGAAATGCGAGATAAACTGATAGAAGCGGGTATGGAGAAGATAGAGGCGAAGAGTGTGGTAGACATAATCGAGGGTAATGTGCTGGTAGATATGACCAAAGGGGTACAGTATCTGCGGGAGACGATGGAGTTGATCCAGGAAGGCTTCAAGGAAGTGATTCAGAAGGGTCCGTTAGCAAAGGAGAAGTGCAGGGGCGTAAAAGTGAAACTGATGGATGTGAAACTGCACGAGGATGCGATACACCGTGGACCCGCACAGGTAATCCCAGCAGTAAGAAGCGCTATACTTGCAGCTATGCTGCTTGGAAAGGCGACTTTCCTCGAGCCAACACAGCAAGTGTTCATAAACATACCGCAGAACCTGATGGGGAACGTCACACGAGAACTGCAGGGCAGAAGAGGGCAGATAATAGATATAAAGACCGAAGAGGATATGGTTTCTTTGCAGGCGGAAGCGCCGGTGGCAGAGATGTTAGGCTTCGCGGGAGACATAAGATCGGTGACCGAAGGGAGAGCGTTGTGGAGTACCGAGTTCGCAGGTTTCAAACCCATACCGCAGAACCTGTTCGCTGAGAAGGTGATGGAAGTGAGGAAAAGGAAAGGCTTGAAGCAGGAAATGCCAAAACCAAGCGATTTCGTGTCTTAGTCACGATTCGTTCTTTTTTTATATCTACCTAACAAACAAGGCAAGCCTATCTTTATAATTGGAACAAATCAGCCAACCAATTAAACGCTTTCACTGCCAACGTGTTCTTCCAGCACATCATAATCTTCCTGTGTCTTTACAAACAGATGGACGTTCCCCAGCTTGATCTTTCTCAGTCCCGCATCCTTTGCTGCGTTATAAGCGTCTATCATCTGCCGTAGATTCGGAGTCGGAACGTCTATCATCTTATATGCGGGAAAGAAGGCGAGAATAGTGAAAGGAATTTCAGCATCCACCGATGCCAACACCGTTGCAATCTTGCCAATCTGATCTGCCTCTACCCAGCCGGGAATAACGAGCGAAAGCAGTTCAAGAACAAATCCGCTCTCTTTTAGCTCTGCCGGTAGTTTCAATATGCGTGTATTCGATACACCAGTGAGTTTACGATGTATCGTATCGTCAAAAGCCTTTATATCAAGCCAGAAGGAGTCTATTCCCGCTTGTTGTAACCGCTCGAGCGTATCCGGTATCAGACCATATCCGTTAGTTTCAAGAAGCACCCATACCCTTTCAGTTAACTCTTTTATAGATTCCGCGGACTTGACATAGAAATCCGGCTGGCAGGCGAGGTCACCACCGGTGAATGCAACTATGTTCCTCGCGGGACCCCAACCCTGCTCGCTCAACTCAATCTTGTCAACGCCGAGCACACCCGGGCATCGCTTGCTTCTCGTGCCATGCAGAACGCAACTACCACAGGATTTACAAAGCTCGTGTGCGTGCCAGCTCGTGGCTTGTTCTCTGGATACAAACGTGATTTCGTAGTCGTTCAGGTACTTCTCTACCTCTTTTGAAATGTCATAAGGTGACATCCATTCGCCCACTGCGTTCTGAGAGAACTGCCAGGAATGGCATTTTTTGCATGCAAGGTTGCAGCCAGATTGGTAAATAGACAGGTAATGTTCGGGTCGTGAAAGAAAGATTGCGTTTATCAGCCGGTATGAGACCCCGTCTTTAACTTTATATGATGCGTCACATGCTTTTCGCATCTTACCCGCAGTAAAATCGAATATCTGGCAACTTCCTTGCTCAAGTCCATGTTTGGTTAGGGTGCAGTCCATGCTTCGTTG
>Ga0190285_1000020_pt1 | contig 28278 bp, 28 predicted proteins | sample 48691823_MG_FD_163429 | JGI IMG/M metagenome (GOLD analysis project Ga0190285, IMG submission 163429) | Hydrothermal vent microbial mat bacterial communities from Southern Trench, Guaymas Basin, Mexico - 4869-18-2-3_MG | ecosystem: Environmental > Aquatic > Marine > Hydrothermal vents >...
ATGGGAATGCGTCCGTGGTATTCAATTACGCAGGGGATGATTGTGGTGCCATAAAAGCGGATACGGGTGCCTACAAAGTCGTGTACTTCGCATTCGGATTTGAAGGAATAAACAACGCGGCTGATAGGAACACGGTGATGGAGCGGGTTGTGAGATGGTTGAAGCCCGAAATAACCACCTGTAAAGAGCTGCAAGATATGAATAACAATTTATCCGGGAGCTATTATTTAGGCACGGATATTGACTGTTCTGAGACGGTGAACTGGAACGGAGGAGCGGGGTTTGTGCCGGTTGGCAGTTCAAGTAATGCGTTTACAGGAACTTTTGATGGCAGAGGTCATAAAATAACTAATCTATGTATAAACCGACCTACTGATTATGTGGGCTTGTTTGGCTATACCGGTACAGGCAGCGAGATAAAGGATGTTGGGTTGGAAGATGTTGATATAACGGGTGGTTGCTTTGTGGGTGGTTTAGTTGGTTATAATCCGTCTGGAACAGTCACTCATTCCTACTGGGACATAGAGACATCCGGACAGACTCAAAGCGCAGGCGGCGAAGGCAAAACCACTGCGGAGATGAAACAACAAGCAACTTTTGTTGGTTGGGATTTTGTTAATGTCTGGGCAATTATAGAAGATGAGACTTATCCGTATTTGCGGTGGCAAGCACCAGTTCAAAACATCGATACAGGCGAGTACTTCGAACAATACAAGCTGCAATAGACGACCCCGATATGCAGAATGGGCATACAATTACGGTTGATGCAGGCACGTATATCGAGAACGTGGACGTGTACAAATCGTTAACTATAAGGTCAACATCTGGCAATCCAGAGGATACGATTATTCAGGCATTGGATTCAAACGACCATGTGTTTGAGGGAACAGCAGATTACGTAACTATAAGTGGATTCACGGTTACAGGTGCGACAGGAGCCGAAAAGGCGGGTATATACCTTTACGGCACAGACCATTCCGTTGTATCCAATAATAACATATCATACAACTCCAATGGCGTTTACGTGTCTGATTTATGGTATTGTGACATTACAAATTGTTACATATCGCACAACCTCCATGCTGGTGCTAAAGTGGGTGAGAGACACTTTTATTAGCAAGAGCAAAACTAACGAACCGAACCATGCAGGACACATCAGCACAAACTTCAAGAAAGTTTAACCAAAACGCTTCGCTTTTGGTACAGCCTTCTTCGGATTCGTCAGGACTTCCTGATTACCAAAAAGAGTCATGTGTACCGTGCCAAAAAGTTCTTCAAGTCCGTTATCACAAGCTCTTCGTCCTTTACAATTACCTTTTCCGCAATCAATACATATTCGTGCTCCGATTGCTCTATTACATTCCCTATCACATTTACCGGCGTTCCAAACGAAATACCCGTTTCCAAATCTCCTGAATCCAGTAATACTGTCCCGGTACCGTCGTCCAGCACCATCCTATTTCCCTTCGTCGAACTTGACACTATATCTCCCTCTATAACCACATCAAATGCACCCTTGCAATCAAGTATCTCTGCGATCGTCCTCCTCTTCGGCTTCCTCAATTCGGCATAATCCGGGAAATCAATCTCCCGCTCGTACAATTGCGTATTCTTACCTATATACAGCGTAAGCTGCCCTTTCCACCTCTTCACGTAGGCGTTTTCTATTTGTACTATTTTATTCTTTTCCACTCGCTCCGACCACGAAACAAACGGGAGCTTCGCGCTGTAATCTGCAATTACACCCGTAAAGACAACTTTTTCACGCTCTCCTTTCGTTCTTACCCTTTTGCTTGAAACTTCCATTACCATACAAATGGTATTTATTCCCGATTCATTCGGCTTTAAGCACCACAGTTCGCGGGTTCTACCGTTCTGGATGGCAAACTGGAAAAAACCGTGTCCATTATATTCTCGTTGCATATTATCTTCTTGTGCTTTTTGGGGAAGGACGTGCACTTACTGCTTTATCAACACCCTCCTTCCTGTACATGGTTAAGCTTCTCAAGCATTTCTACTTGATTCTTAATAGGCAATGCACCTCTGATCTTCAGCTTGCTGAGCACTCTCGTAGCTTCTCCATCAGTAAAATCACGGTCCTCTATGCCGTTAGCATCCAGTACAAATACGGATTTACCCATTTCCAATGCCACCTCTGCCGCTTCCAGGTTCCTTAAATTGCCAAAACCCACCGGAATACTGCACAGCACAACCGCATTCGCTTTCTGGATCATTGCTAAATGCGCCTGAAACGCGTCATCCGTAATCGCAGAGAACGGCGCTTCGGTCACCACCGGAATGTGCAAGAGCTGTGCAACTTCATTATCGGTATCCAGCAGGTTCACCACACCCGCAGTCACTCCGTAGCCTTTATCTGTCAATATGTGCATTAACGATGCGCCTTCGCCACCACCGCATATCAAATGAATCGTGGCATTTGTTTTATTACCTGTACTCGTGCTGCGTTTTGACGATGCAGGAACCGGTGATACATAGCACAGGTTGGTTAACGCATGCCTTTTAGCAATGACATTTGCACCGAAGGCATATTTTATGTTAGCCGAAGTCAATACCTCTTCCTGTGTGCCCACAGCCGCGATTCCTCCCTTGTGCAGTAATACTAAACGGTCGCAATACTGAGCAGCTAAATTGAGATCGTGGATTACTGCTATTACTATCAAACCTTCATACGTGGTCAACCGCTTCAGAAGCTCCATTATCTCTATTTGATAATTTATGTCAAGATGTGAAGTAGGCTCATCAAGAAGTAGAACTCGCGGCTCTTGCGTTAACGCTCTCGCTATTATAACAAGCTGTCGCTCACCACCACTCAATTTGGTAATCGGTCTGTCAGCCAGATGCCAGCACCTGGTAAGCTCCATGCACGTCTTCGCTATTTCCATGTCTCTCCCGGTCTCCAGCTCCAGGCGTCCCAGATGCGGATTCCTGCCCATAAGCACGACATCACGAGCAGAGAACTCGAAATTGACAGTGGTATCTTGCGGTACAGCAGCGAATATGCGTGAAAACTCCCTGTCCTTCATCTTCATTACGTCCCGGTCATCTAATAAAACCGTGCCTGCTTTCGGTCTTATGATACGGCTGATTGCTCTCAGCAGCGTTGTCTTTCCCGACCCGTTTGGACCAATGACACCTAAAAGTTCGCCTTGTGCAGCACTAAAATCTACGCTCTCCAGCACTTTCTCGATTCCGTAGTACGCATCCACCTCTTTTATCTCTAATGGCATTATTCTATTCTAAACCATCACTTTTATTCTATCTTCGTTTCCCGGCTACTTCTTCCTTCGCTACCGTTGTCCCGCCTGCACCTGACCCGACTACTATCTCCATCTCTTGTATGTATAATGTTTCCCGGGTAAAGCTTTCTTTTTAAAAGGAAGGTTATTCTCACTGACTGCTCTGTTTTATATTCTCTGATTTCTAATCTTATTTATACCTATCTTGTAAAATCTTGTGTTTTTTCGTGTACATTACATACGTAACGCGAAAAGAAAGTTTTAAAAAGGGTCACGTTCATGGTTCCTGCATGGACAGGATAGAAGAAGCGATAGAAAGGATTGAATCGTTAGACGAAGCTGCAATGGACTCTGCAAAGGCACGACAGGATACACTCACGAAACCGCGGGGCAGTTTAGGCGTTCTGGAAGACATTTCGGTACGGATTGCTGGCATAACCGGTGATTATATGCCTGACATAAATGATAAAGTGATAACAACGATGGCTGGGGACCACGGCATTGTGGATGAGGGTGTAAGCGCGTATCCAAAGGAAGTAACCCCTCAAATGGTTTATAATTTCATTAACGGTGGTGCGGGAATAAACGTTCTTGCAAGGCATATTGGTGCGAGGGTGGTTGTGGTGGATATGGGTGTAGCATCGGATTTAGAGATTAAACATAGCACTGAGAACTTCATTGACAGTAAAATCGGCTATGGAACCGCGAATATGACAAAAGGTGCAGCAATGACTTACGAAGATGCGAATAAGTCAATAGAAGCGGGAATAGTGGTTCTGGAGGATGAGATGGTGAACGGTATGGACATCGTGGGTGTAGGGGATATGGGTATAGGGAATACAACACCGAGCAGTGCTATTACAGCGTTCATAACAGGTGAGCCAGTGGAGAAGGTAACGGGACGAGGCACGGGTTTGGATGATGAGGGACTGAGAATGAAGATAGAGCAGCTAAAAAAAGCATTGGTGCTTAATACGCCCAGCAGGGAAGATGCAATAGACATATTAGCGAAAATAGGCGGATTTGAGATAGGAGGAATGGCGGGCGTGATTCTTGCAGCTGCATCTCATCGGATTCCTGTTGTCGTGGATGGGTTTATCTCCGGCGCTGCGGCACTTATTGCATACGAGCTCAGTCCGAGAATAAAGGATTACCTCATTGCATCGCATCTCTCAGTTGAAGCGGGTCATCGTGCTATATTAAACCACATAGGGCTTGAACCTCTGTTCAATTTGAATATGCGACTTGGAGAAGGCACGGGTGCCGCGCTTGGAATAAGCATCGTAGAAGCATCCTGTAAGATACTGCGAGAGATGGCTACGTTTGAAGAAGCGGGCGTTCCGGACAAGGAATAAGATTCACGTTGTTATGCACGAAGAGAGCCATTTCGGCTGCATGGTCCGTCAATGCACTGATAAATGGAATAAGCCTTACGCGGAGGCGCTTATGGACGAACAGCAAGCTTTACAGCAAGGTGCTGTGACACCCGATGAAATTGCAGGTGTTTGGGATGCCATTTATGAAGAATACGATATAATAAAAGTAACGCCGGCAGTGTCACAACTTTTGGTCGAAAACTGTGGCACAGGAATGGATTCAGTTAATACGTTTAATATCAGCTCCCATCAGAACGTCACCACCTGACAAGCCGTTGCAGACCTTCTTTATCCCCAAAGCCCAATGAAATAGCGATAGCAATCAAAACAACTTTGTTACCGATTACAGTGTAAATCTATGTAATTTAGCTAAGGAGAAATCAATTCTATATATGCAATATTGAGAGTGGCAAAATGCAAAAGCTAAAAGAAGGCGAGTTAGTGCAGTTGATAGACAAAAAAGGCAGAAGGTACCAGTTTATATTAATACAGGGCGCTTCTTTCTCGTCTACTCATGGCGCTATTGCGCATGATGATATAATAGGTCTGGAAGACGGCAGTGTCATAAGGTCATCGCTCAAAGACCCTATTCTTGTTCTCCAGCCAACGTTAGCTGAATACATAAGTAAGATGAAGAAAGGCTCGCAGATAATATACGCAAAAGACATCGCAGCTATTATAATGCTTGCTGACATATTCCCGGGTGCAAAAGTGTTAGAGGCTGGTACAGGGTCAGGGGCTCTTACGATAGCTTTGTTACGTGCTGTGGGCAAGGAGGGAAGAGTGGTATCGTATGACAGGAAAGCGGAATTTCAGACAATTGCACAGAAGAACATAGAAGCGTTTTTCGGTAATGTAGCGGGTTCAGGTAGTTCCGGGGAGCTGGTATTAAGGAATAAGGACGTGTATGAAGGCATAGAAGAGCACGAATTAGACAGGATATTATTGGACCTTCCAGAGCCCTGGCGAGTGCTGGAACACGCAGAGGAATCGTTATTATGTGGTGGTATTCTGCTTTGCTACAATCCCACTGTGCTGCAGATATACAAACTATCGCGACGGCTGGAGTTGAAATACGGTAGGAACTTTCGTGTGATGGGTATTTATGAAGTAGGTCTGCGAGAATGGGAGATAAAAGGGCGGAGTATGCGCCCGGAGCATAAAATGATTGCACATACTGGATTTATTTTTGTGGCGCGGAAATGCACAACCACAGAGTAAAACTATTTATGGTATGAGGCATAAAAAAGCAAGTTTCGTAGTATCTCCTGGGTTAGAAATGGAGTTGAAAAGATAAGATTTAATAAAACATTCCAAAAACATGCTACCCACCTACAGTTTATGCCCGGATCACAATTTCAGTTGCATAGGATTCCATGAAGGAGCCACCATAGAGGTGCTATTTAAAGCACAAACAGCCCATATTTACCTTTTTATATCCCGTGCAGATGGCTTACGCTAAAGCATCCACGAGCCCAATATTATCCCGCGTTCCACTTAGTACTTCCGGTTGAATTCAAACCTGACTGACTTGCCATTAAAAGAAATAACCGCAATTTTATGGAGTAAACTTTTAAAAAAAAAGTTTAATCAAAAATGCTTTCGCAATCGCGCCTCAGCACTTCTATACCTGCATTTCTATATTTCTCCGTCAATGTACGTTTGAATATGTTAACGATGTCGTAAGCGATGAAGCTGAAGTAAATATGCAAATCCCAGTATCATCTTAACGATGTATGCGAGACTGATTTGCAGCGGTGTATAGACGCTGTTACTCCTCTTTTCCACTTTCATGTCTTCCAGAATGTTCACGATGCCCAATCCGTAGAGTACGCAGAGCATGAGGTTGACCCATTTGGTAGCGGTGCGGCGTATTTTCTTACCGAATCATGTGAATTTCAGCGATTCCGTCTCTTTACTGAGCCGGATAGTGCGCGGGCTTTTTCGTTGATGTGTTTTACTATCATACTATGGCTAAAGCGGATTAGATTTATATACTCTATGTTTCGTATTGAGTATGCCTTCCGCAATTTTTAATGGAAAACAGGACTAAGCTATTTATGTGAGGAAACTACTTTGGATTTTAGAGAGTGGGATACGGGAAAATGAAACATACACCTGGAATAATGGTAGTTATCTTCTCTTTGATAGGTCTTGGCATCTTATATGGCGTATCAATATTTACAGAATCAGCTTACGTGCCTCTGGACAAGATTGCACAGTATGAAACAGCATTCATACGTACAAAAGGTGTTGTCAGCGACTTAAGCGTCACGGAATCAGGACACATGCGCGTGAATATCCGAACAGACCAAACCGAACTGTTAGTATTTGTTAATTCGGCTGCGGTAGGTAAGAAAGATTTAGACCTGTGCTATGGCGATGAAATAGAGGTCGAAGGCAGAGTGGACATGTACCAGGGCGAGTATGAAATTATAGCTCCGATAGAGGGTATAAAAAAGCTGACCAGTAGCAGTAGTAACATCTCGTTCGTATCACAGATAGCGACGCGACCAGAGGAGTATGAAAGAACGCGGATAAGCGTTGTGGGCTATACAGATGACATTTTCAAGCGCGTGTTTTATCTCATTAGTGATGAGAACGGCAGATACCGGATGAGAGTGGTGGTGGGCGATGTTCCCATATCCGCGCTGCAAAAGGATACTAAAATAATAGCAGAGGGCATATTGGAATATAACCCGGAGGATATGGGATATGAGTTGAACCTGCTTTCATGGAGAGATTGTAAAGGGGAGAAAGCGATGTGAATTGTATGCAATTCAACACATAAATTCTTCGGCTTTGTGGGTGGCTTGTGGAATGCCGATTAATGCTCAAAAAAATCTATATTCATGTTCCATTACCAATTGATTATCCCGATTTAAAATGGGGAGCGGATTTGTGAAGTGCTTTATGCGCTCGCAAAGAATGAACGAATGGGAAGCGAAAAGTATATTATAACAAAGGGGACTAAATAAACATTAAACGATGAGCATAAGTAAAGATTTTGATGGGATAGTGAATATAATAGCAGAATGATAAGAAAAGCGGTAATACCCGCAGCTGGATTAGGAACGAGATTTTTACCAGCAACGAAATCAATGCCGAAAGAAATGCTTCCCATTATAGATAGGCCTATCATTCAGTTCGTTATTGAAGAAGCAATCATCTCAGGAATTGAGGATATTATAATTATCACGGGAAGGGGAAAAAGGGCGATAGAGGATTATTTTGATGATTCGCCGGAGCTTGAAAACCATTTGTTTCAAAGCGAAAAATATGAATTATTGAGAGAAGTAAAAGATGTCTCTTCCTTAGTTGATCTCCATTACATAAGGCAGAAAGAGCCGAAAGGGCTTGGAGATGCCGTTTTAAAAGCAGAGAAGCATGTAGGCGATGAACCTTTTGCTGTTTTATTAGGTGATGACATAATAAAATCTGAAGTTCCTTGCATTAAGCAACTGATGAATTTATTCGATAAATATAATAAATCGATAATTGCGGTTGAAGAAGTAGCAAAAGAGAAGATAAGCGACTACGGGATAATAAAGGAGAAAGAGATAGAAGACTCAATCTACCTCATAGAAGACATAATTGAAAAGCCTTCTTTAGACGAGGCTCCGTCAAATGTAGGAACTATTGGGAGATATGTGCTCACACCAGAGATATTCGATTGCATTAAGGAAACGCCTCAGGGAAAAGGAAATGAGATACAGCTTACAGACGCTATTAAAATGCTGATGGAGAAAGAAGATATTTATGCTTATGCATTCAAAGGGGAAAGATACGATGCTGGTGATAAGTTTGGATATGTTAAAGCGATTGTAGATTTCGCTTTGTGGAGGGATGATTTAAAAGATGATGTTAGAAGATATTTGGAGGAGAGTGTTAGTAAAGGACAATGAAGAGCAAATTTCTGATATAGATGTTTGCGTACTCACAAAAAGGGATATTCCGCTGTATATCCTCAATGTCATAGCAGGGGTATCCACCCTCCTTTAATTCCCCTTTACCTTCTAATTCCTTTGCAATTAGTCCAAAATACGCTACTCTCTCTCTTCTTAAAAGGGTTTAAAAGAAAAAGTGTTGTGTGAATTACGTGCTTTATCACATCCGCTTGCTAATACGCTATTTCTTCCTGAACTCGGTGTAACCACATTTACCGCATGAATATCTGTCTTTATGCTCTGCTAAAAACACGCCTGCGCCACATCGCGGGCACACCTTCCGCTTCCTTTGTAATTTCGCCTTCCCTTTCTCCTCTACTACTTCATAAAGCTTATGTATCGCTGCCATTATCTTCTATTTCCCTTTACTACCACTACCACCGAAATTACGCTCTAATATATGCCCCTGCTCTACCTCTTTTAACCTATCTTCACTTTCATATACCTTTGCGTAACCTATCGTTTCCCTCTTGCCAAATTCCGGTCGCATCCAATCTATCACGAGCACATTAGAGCCACACTGCAGCTTCTTTATTAACGCATTACGTGCTTCCTCTCTGCTTGGGGTCGCTCCTTTCTCTTCTCCCTCTCCTTTATGCTCCAACCGGAACAATACTTCTCTTCGCTTCAATAATTTGTTATCCTTCTCTTTAGATATCTCTATCTCCATTCTTCTTTACCTCACTTTTAATGCGTACCGTCCTTCTTTATTTAGCTCTAATCTCTTCGCTATCTCCGAGCCTTCGACATCCACGATCACAACGTAACCGCTCCAGTCTTTACTGAGTGAATTAGAGCCACATTTGCAGACCGATTTGTCTTCCTCTACTATCCTGTGACAATCCCTGCATGCCTTTTCCATTATTCCACCTTCATCTCTTTTTCACGCTCTTCTTCTATCCATTCTAACTTCCCCAGTCCTGGCTGTCGCATCGTCAAACCTATCTTACTATCCCCCGGGTCCATCTCGTTCAACGAGATCGCAACTATTCTCGCTCGTACTCTGTCCCCTTCTCCTAATGTTCTATTCGTGTCCTTAGTAACGAGTTTTGCACCTTTTTCATCATACGATATATATTCATCTGTAATCTGACTGATATGCAGTAAACCATCTAAAGGTCCTATCTCAACAAAAGCGCCAAATTCTACTATCTCTACCACTTCCCCCTCCACTATCTCCTGCATCTTGGGTCTAAAAACGAGCACATCAAAGGTCGTTTCGTAATAAACGCCACCGTCTCCTATTATTATCCGCCCTTGTTTCATATCTACTACGTCCAGTATCGCAATGAACATCCCTATCTTCTTGTCCATTAGCCCCTCCAGCCTATCCCGTAGTATCTCCTTCACGGTAAGCGGCAGATTGTCTCCCAATCTCTCCGGCGGGACCCGTACTACATCAATTGCTCTTATCTTTACGTACATCTAATCGCTTCTCCACCTCGTCTACATGCAACCTCGTAGATATCATCGCATCTGGGTTCAACGAAATCGAGTCTATCCCGCATTTTACCAGGAACTCAGCAAATTCCGGGAAGTCACTCGGCGCCTGACCACAAATCCCTATCTTCCTCCTCGGTTCGTGCTTATGCGCTGCATCTATCACATATTTCACCAGCCTCTTCACTGCCTCATTCCTCTCGTCAAATATATGCGCTACCAGATCAGAATCACGGTCCAAACCCAATGTTAGTTGCGTTAGGTCGTTCGAGCCTATGCTGAACCCGTCAAACACATCTGCAAACTCGTCTGCCAAAATTACGTTTGAGGGTATCTCACACATTACATACACTTCCAATCCGTTTTCACCCTGTTTCAATCCAAACGCATTCATCGTTTCTATTACCTTCCTGCCCTCTTCCGGCGTTCTACAAAACGGAACCATAACTTTTAGGTTCGTCAACCCCATCTCGTCCCTGACCTTCTTTATCGCTTTGCATTCCAACTCAAATGCCGGTTTGAATCCCTCATCATAATATCGTGATGCTCCCCTCCAGCCTATCATCGGATTACTCTCTTCTGGTTCGTAGAGATACCCCCCGATTAAATTCGCATATTCGTTCGTCTTGAAGTCAGATAATCTCACAATTACGTCATTAGGATAAAATCCCGCTGCTATTCGCCCTACACCTATCGCCAGATTGTCAATGAAGAATTGCACTTTGTCCGTATACGTTGCACTTCTCGCGTCTATCTCTTTTACTACACGCGCTATCTTCCTATCTGTTCCCGCTTTCTTCTTTAAATTCTCGTATTCTAACAGTGCCAGTGGATGGATGCCTATATAGGAATTGATTATAAATTCCTCTCTTGCTAAACCCACGCCATCATTCGGGATTTGGCCCCTGGAAAATGCGTTCTCTGGTACACCGACATTCATCATTATCCTGGTATGTGGTCTGGGCAGTTTGTCCAATAGCACTTTATCTAATCGGTACTTCAATTTGCCTTCATATACCCGCCCTATTCCCTCTGAACAGTCTACTGTAACATCCTTCTCATTTTTTAACGCTCGTGTCCCATTTACGGTTCCAATTACGCATGGTATTCCAAGTTCTCTCGATATTATCGCGGCATGACATGTCCTTCCACCTCTGTCCGTAATAATCGCACCTGCTATTTTCATTATCGGCTCCCAATCCGGGTCCGTCATCTTGGTCACTAATATCTGCCCGGGCTCAAATTTGTGGATGTCTTTTGCGTCTTCTATCAGATTTACTTCGCCATACCCTATTTTAGTACCAACTGCCTCGCCTTCTACTAAGAGAAAGCCCTCTTCTTTAAGCAAATCGCGGTCCTCCTCAAGCACGTATGTCTCGTGCACCGCAAGGGTCCTCTGAGAATGCACCGTTTCCGGCCTTGCCTGAAGAATGAAAAGTTCGTTGCTTATGCCATCCTTCGCCCATTCAATGTCCATGGGCATACCATAATGATCTTCTATGATACACGTCCATCTTGCTAATGTGAATACTTCCTCATCAGTCAATACGAATTTTTTCTGCTCGTCGGCACTGACTTTTCTTTGCTTCATACCCGTCCCTTTTTCTTTATAAACCAGTTTCTTCCTCTTTGTGCCTGCTTTCTTACCCACAATTGGCTTAAAGCCTTCTTTTAATGTTGGTTTGAAGACAAAGAACTGGTCGGGGTTTACGGCTCCTTGCACTACATTTTCCCCTAACCCGTATGCACCCGTGATGTAAATGGCATCTCTGAAACCTGATTCGGGGTCTATAGAAAAGATAACCCCAGCAGAGGCTAAATCAGAACGCACCATCTTCTGCACGCCAATAGAAAGATAGACACTGAGATGGTCAAATCCCTTGTCCACACGGTAGGAAATCGCCCTGTTTGTAAATAGAGAAGCAAAACATTTAGCCACCTTATCCATCAGTTCCTCCTCACCTCTTACGTTTAAAAACGTCTCTTGTTGCCCTGCGAAACTCGCTGTCGGTAGGTCTTCCGCAGTGGCACTGCTCCTCACTGCTACATCCACATTCTCGCCATACCGCTTCTCCATCTCTATATAAGCGGCTTTTATCTCCTCCTCTAAATCGCTCGGGCACCGTGCGTTTCTTATTAGCCGCCTTATTTTACTGCCCCGTTCAGTCAGATTCGCCATGTCATGTGTATCCAAATCAGCCAGTAGTTCCTTTATCTTCCCGCCTATTCCTGATTCCTGTAACAGATACTTATATGCTTCAGCGGTGATGGCAAAGCCCGAAGGGACATTCACACCCTCTTTTTCCAGATTCCTTATCATCTCGCCAAGAGAAGCATTTTTACCCCCTACCAGCGCTACGTCCTCTTTATCTACTTCATCAAACCATTTCACATATTTCATAATCCGCTCTCCCGATTCTATTCTATAAGTAAGTCCAGATGAAATTTACATGTTTTTAATTATATATAAAGATAACGAGAACATTAATATCGCGTAGCTATATCATGCACATCTATTGATCATCCCTGAATGAACAATCCAGCAATGCAGAATGCTATCGTCAACGCATACATCGAGAGCACCGCTTGCTTCTCTGTCATCTGGTAATAGTATGGCAGTACCCATTTTAATGTCAACCGATTCGGTACTTCTAACGTACCATCTGCCCGTGTTCTTCCAAACTTCACTATCCGCCATTGCCAATCATCCGGATTAACTCGGTGCATCAGCCGCCAGTAGGCATACATCAGGAAATTGACCGTGTGTGGTATTAGCATGACGAACCCGGAAACTAAAAAGCCTGATACCACTATTGCCGCACCAATCGCAGCACCTATGGATAACGCGCCGATGTTACCCCAGAATATCCTTGCGGGATAGAAGTTGTACCAGAGGAAGCCCAAAGTGGCACCGAGGAGACAAGCCAGCAAAAAAACACCTGTATTACAGCTCGCTATTATAAGTTTTAATAGCATAAATGCAATTACAATCGCCGATAGCCCAGCCGCCAGTCCATTAAAGCCCGAATGCATGTTCACTAAGTTCGCTACTACAAGCACGTAAACCGGTATAATCAGGAGGAGATAGAACACGCCGAAGTCTATGTACCCTATAAACGGTACCAGGACCGTAGTTGAGGTTATCTCGAATATCAACCGATATGAGAAGAAGAATAGCACGAATATCTTCACAGGTCTGCCGACATCTACAAAATCATCTACAAGCCCAAACGCAGCAAATAATCCCGCTACTGTTACTATAGCCCAATCTGAATCGGTTAGATGTACAACTACTGGAACCGGCAGATGTTCTAACAGCGTTGCTATACTGAACACTAAGAAGACAACACCTATGATCACTAATCCACCTCTTGTGGGAATGTCCCGCAAATCACGCTTGTATCTGTCTTTTACTACTACGTCCTTATCCTTCAATTTCTTTATTGCACACGGTACCATTGCCATAGTAGCAATGAAGGATGCCACAATCATGACTGCGATCAATAGTGTCTGCATAATCGTACCATATATATACGTTTATTTTTACCCTTTTTTTCTTTTTTACCTTAATTTAGCTTAGCAGTACTGGCAACTGTGATACTAAAAGCGTAAGTACTCCTAAGGATACGCAAAAATACGCAAAATTCACTCTCTTCGCGAATCGAAGTAGGAGGTCAATCGTTAAATAGCCTATTATAAGTGCCGACAATACCATAAAAGCACAGCCAGCCGTTTTAAAACCGCTCCTGACATCGAACAGTACAATAGCGCCAAGTACCGCAGGAACGCTCATGATGAACGAGAGTTTCAATGCGAGTTCCTGTTCGATGCCGCACATCAATAGGGTGGTAATTGTCGTTCCCGACCGGGAGATTCCTGGTAAAATAGAAAAGCCCTGTGCAAGCCCTGCGAAGACCATGTCCTTTGTCGTTACCTCTTTGAGAGTCCTGTAACTGCTGCTCATGCGCTTTTGAACGCCGAGTATGAGACCCGTTAGTATCAACATCACAGCGATTAAAATATTTGCTATTTCCCCTGTTGCAAACAAGTTTTTGATGAAAATCAGGAGTGGTAGTGCGGTAATTGCGGTTGATAGCGTTGCGGTGAGGATCATCTTTAACAGCTTCGAGTCGCGACTTAGCATAGATACGAAATCGTTTCTAAACTTGATAATAACCGCGAGCATTGTTCCTATATGGAGTAGTATAGCAACGCTCATGGCATCCGCTAAGTCTATCTGCATGAAATTTAGCATAACAAGCATTGTCTGCCCTTGACTGCTAACCGGCAGCCATTCCATAACTCCCTGAAGCACACCAAGAAAGATAGATTGTAGTATATCCATGCATTTGCTTATCCTTGTCTATCGCGGTATAAATAATCTTCACCTTTTGAACGCTCGAACTGCCCCAGGAAGTCCGCTAAATTTTACTGATTTACACCCAATTATTTCCACTTAAAAAAAAGTTGCACTTGTGGAACTTATATATACCAGAACAATTTCAAAAAAAAAAATGAGTGGACAATAGTATTGAACCACCACAGCCCTAACTATAGCCCTACTCCAAAGATGCAGTATACTATATTAGAAGCGTAAGGAAATATTATTCTTCCGACACTACTTCTCCAAATGCAACTCTACGCGAAACTTTCGTTATTTTTACTTTCACTTCATCTCCCTTTTTCGTGTTGGGTACAAAGACCACAAAACCCTCTATTCGCGCTAATCCATCTCCTTCTCTACCTACATCCTCTACCTTTACGTCATGGACGTCTCCAACATTCAGTGGGGAACTTACTCCCCCTCTTTCTCTATATTGCATGCCTTAAAAAAACCTCCTTTCTTTGGTGATGCACTATTCTCTCCTACACCACCTATTACCTATATCTTCCCTCTGTATATAAAGGTTAAGATCATAAATCCACCCTTAGCTCTTTTTCGCCATCTATCGGTAAAATCTTATAGCAATCATCTCGCCGCCTTTGCCATCCGCTCTTTCTCTTCCTTCTTGCTTATCGAGTAGCACTTCGCGTTCTTCGCTGCATTTATTATCTCATCGGCAAGGCACCTTTGTATGTTCCTCTTACTCTTGGAAGCGCATTTCTGGGCTCCGTGTGCGATGAAGAGTAACGCTTGATCCACTTTTCGCTGTGAAGTTACATCCACCGGTTTTGGTACTAAGATACCGCCAAATCTCAATCTGATTGTATCTTCCCTGGGGCCCGCGTTTTGCATTGCATCCACAAGTAACTGAACCGGATTCTGCTTCGTATCCTCATATATCAAATCAAATGCGGCTTTTACTATCTTATACGCTTTTTGCTTCTTGCCCGTGTTCCTGCTGGTCATCATTAATTTGTTGATGAGCCGCTCCACTGCGCAAACTTTCGATTGCTCGAACTGCTGCTTTGCATGCCGCCCTCCGCTATGCAGTGCCGAGACCGACTGGAGACTGATGTGTCTCTCTACGCCTATGTCCGCTATCGTTACTTCTTTTATATCCCATCTATCAAATATCTTATCAAATGCCATTTATCTGAGTACTTTCTCCTTCTTCCCGCTTATCAACTCAGTTAGTGAAATATCTGTTACCGCTACTACCTTGAATCTAACCCCCGATAGGTCGCCGTATGACCTGCCTTTCCTTCCGCCCATTCCTACTATCAATACCTCATCGTGCTCGTCTATAAACTTTATAGCACCGTCACCCGGGCAAAAAGCAGTCACTTGCTTTCCATTCTTTATCAACTGGACACGAACACATTTCCTTATCGCTGAGTTTGGCTGCTTCGCTTCTATTCCCACCTTCTCCAGAACAATAGCCCTGCCCATGTGTGCCCCCTCCAGCGGGTCTGTCTTTTTTGCGGAACGCAGAACTTTACGTGCATAGCTCGCATCCTTCCGCTGGAACTTCTTCCTATTCTCCTTCGCTTTCCTTGCTGCGTATATCCCTTTCCCCATCCTTTCTGTTAGTTCCCTTTTTACTTAGTAACTACTATTATCATAAAAGTTTACGCTCAAAATTGCATTTGTTATTTTAGTATCACATCGTCTATATTCTGGCTTCTTTTCAACATTAATTTCACTTTCTTTATCTTCTCTCCGCCCTTACCGATTGCAATACCCTTGTCTTTGCCCGCAACTTCTACATAGGCTAAACTCCTGTTATCTTTCGTCTGCAGCTCCACACTCTTCACAATCACCGGCCGGAACAGATTCTGTATGAACTCTTTTGTATCCGGCGAGTGCTCTATAACCTCCACATCCCGCCTTAGCGTCTGTTTTACCTTGTTTATATTAGAACCACCTTTGCCTATTGCTAAGCCCATATCGCCCTTCTTGACCACCAGTATCACTTTGTTCATTTCGTTATCCACGACACAATCCCTGGCGCCCGCACCCGTAAGCTGCTCGAATATCCCTATGCACCTTACCCCCTCTGTATCCAGTTTCACTGTCATTTTTCAATCACTCGTAATCTCATTTAGTTATGCTTATTCCCTGGAATCCACGGGTAGAAGCTGTAATATCTCTGACCCGCCGACATCAATAACGCATAGAGATGCAATAGAATAAGGCTTGCCACATGCAAGTCCGAGTTCCGAGTTATTTGCAGGATATTCATAAATAGCTATTCCGCTATCTTTGCACATATCTTTGAAATCACCTTTTATCCTTTCGGGACAGTTAGAGGCATAAATGACCAGTTTCGGCTCTTTTCCCTCGAGTGCTTTCATCGTCTCTCGTGCTCCTATCAGCATTTTACCACTATTTACTACCTTTTGCAATTCCCTGTTTATATCGGTCAATTCGTGTATTTTCTTCTTTGCCATTTCGTTATTCCTCCCCCTACTTTGCTACTAATTCAACTGATCCCGTGCCCAATTTTATTGGCTGCCCAACAATTACATTTTCCGTTACGCCTTTCAGTTCGTCCGTTTCGCCATGTATTGCCGCTTCCAGCAGATTATCCACCGTGACTTCAAAAGCAGCCCTTGAGAGAACTGATGCTTTCTCTCCCGCAAGTCCATGCCTTCCTATTGGCTTCACTTCCCCTTCCATTGTCATCGCATCTGCAATTACCGTCACATGACGAGCGTCCACATCCAACCCTTGCTCATCCAGCGTGTTTAGCATCTCCTCTATTATCGCACTGCGAGCGGCTTCTATGCCAAGAACTTCCGCTATTTCCGCTATGTTATTTGTCGTTGTTCTGTAAGGATCCACGCCTTCTATCTTCAACACCTTCTTCAATGCTGAGCCTTCTGTATACAGCAAGTACTCTCCATACTTACTCTTCCTCACTATCACCCTTTTTACTCCCTCTATTCCTTTCACCAGCATGTTCGACACCTTTTCCTCAAGCTTCAGCAGCTCATGATATGTCTTAGTCTTCGGATAGATTTTAAATTTGCCTTCCTTTACCTCCTCAATGTCCACATCCATGCTCCTTATCTTCTCTTCTATTTCTTCCTTATTTATATATCTCCTCTCCAGTTCCTTCCTGTTCAGCGAAAACCACACGCACATATCCTCTGTTGATGACTCAATTTTGCTTATTTGCTTATCCTTTACATGTGTCTCTTCTATATCACTTGCTAACTTTTCCGCCATGCGCCTCTCAAACGCATACTCTTTCGTCAACTTTACCGTCATCGTTGGTGTTGACGGTTTCTTTCTCGCATCTACTAACTCTATTATCCTGGGTAACCCGAGCGTTATGTATATAGCACCTACACCTGCATAATGGAAAGTACGCAGCGTCATTTGTGTTCCTGGCTCGCCGATGGACTGAGCCGCTACTATTCCTACCGCTTCATGCGGCTCCACCCTCGCTTTTTCATACTCATCTTCAACTCGTTTTAAAACTGCATCCACATTAGCCTCTGTTAGCTTCGTTCTTACCGCTCTTAACTTCTCTCTCAATTCGTCCTTTATCTTCACTGGTATCGGACTTTCAGTCAGTTTTGCCTCTATGTCACAAAGTTTTATCTCGCCTTCCTGCTCCCTGCCCAGCATCTTAAGTATATCGTCAATGCACGACTTCTCTATTCCCAGCTCTAATAGATCATCACGGCCGGCAGTTAGATCAGAAGGAATAAAATCCTCTTGCAGTAACTCCACAATCTCATCATTTATGCCCAAATTAGCCCAATCTTTTGCTATTTCTTTATTATCCGCTGCTCTCATCACCATTTTTTGCCTACGCACCCACCTCTGTCTCTTCTCTTATTATCTCATCTATATTAACTACTTTTCCACCTTCTGTTTTCGATGGGTCGACGCTATCCTCACCATATTTGAATTGTACAACGGTGTCTCTTGTTTCGCGGACCGTCCCATCATACCTTACTTCAAGGTCCTGTAAAGCGTTAATGAGCCGCCTCTGGAAATATCCACTCTGGGATGTACGGACGGCGGTATCCACCAATGCTTCCCTGCCACCAATGGCATGGAAGAAGTATTCTATTGGTGATAACCCATCTTTGAATGATGCTCTTACGAAGCCACACGCATCTGCATTACGATCTTCGGGTTTGAAGTGAGACAGCGTCCTCTGCTGGTAGCCGCGACTTATCCGTTCACCTCTGACCGATTGTTGGCCCACACACGCAGCCATTTGCGTTAAATTGAGCATTGATCCGCGTGCACCGGATTTCGCCATGAGTACGCCTGGATTCTCTATGCCAAGGTAGTGTTCTGCAATATCTCCTGCTTCATCTCTTGCACGACCGAGTTTCTGCATTATCAGCAGTTCCAAAGTCTCCTGTAGCGTTCTACCAGGTAATGCTTCCAGCTCTTCCGCTTCGTACGCCATTATCAATGAATCAACTTCCTTCTCGGCTTCACGTACCGCCTCTTCTGTTATCTGCTCTTTCCCTTCAGCCGGTATATCCTCATCGCTTATCCCGAAACTGAAACCACTTTGCAGAATATAGTTAATAGCAAGTCGAGACACATTATTTATAAACTCCTTCGCTTTTACTTCCCCGTACTGCCTGAAGATCCGTTCTATTATCTTACCTTTGAATGAGCCAACCGCCGCTTCATCTATTACACCACTCATTAATTCCCCATTCTTTATTGTAACATACGCCTCAAAGGGGCATTTCGCTCCTTCACATGTTAAACCTTTCTCGATACATTTCTCGCACACTGTACTTCGGAATTCTAAATCCATCCCTTCTGGTAAGATCATACTAAATATCTGCTTGTTAGTCCAATAGGGGCTTTTCTTGTAAGAACTCGATGCGAAATACCCCGCAGGCTCGCCTAAATCATCAATATCTATATTATTCAGTATATCCAGGGTTGCTTCCTTCTCAAACTTCTTCTCACCACGTGTAAGTAGGAATATCCCCGTAATGTAATCGTGAATACCACCTACAATAGGTCTGCCGAATCTGGGCGATATTATGTTTCGCTGCACCGCCATCAGAATCTTAGCCTCTGCTCTTGCTTCCTCTGTCTGTAGCACATGCATGTTCATTTCATCACCGTCATAATCGGCATTGTACGGCGGACATACAGAAGGATTTAATCTGAATGTCTTACCCTGCATCACATGCACATAATGCGCCATTATACTCAATCTATGTAGAGAAGGCTGCCTGTTGAACAGAACGATGTCACCATCTACAAGATGCCTTTCTACCTTCCATCCTACGTCTAATTCTTCGGATAACGTTTCATAATTGATATCTGTTACTTTTACCTTTTTACCATCTGCCCGCCTCACATAATTTGCACTAGGATACTTCCCCCCCCGTCCCACGGTCTCTCTCAATTGTTTGATATTTCTTTCGGTCACATTAATGGTAAGCGTCAGCTCTTTTGCTATATCTTCTGGAACGCCGACTTCGTCTATTTCTATGTCTGGATCCGGGGATATAACGGTCCGAGCGGAGAAGTTAACCCTCTTGCCCGATAACGAGCCCCGAAACCTGCCCTCTTTCCCCTTTAATCGCTGTGCCAGTGTCTTAAGTGGTCTGCCACTCCGGTGTCTCGCAGGGGGTACCCCCGCAATGTCATTATCGAAATATGTGCTTACATGGTACTGAAGAAGCTCCCATAGGTCTTCTATTATCAATTGTGGTGCACCTGCATCCCGATTCTCCATAAATCGCTGGTTTATACGTATTATATCCACCAATTTATGCGTGATGTCATCTTCACTTCGTTGTCCACTCTCTAATGTGATAGAAGGCCTTGCCATTACTGATGGAACTGGCAGCACGGTAAGGACCATCCATTCTGGTCTTGCATTATTTGAATCCATACCTAAAAGCGCAAGATCCTCGTCAGGTATCTTTTCAAGCCGTTCCCGTACGTCAGTAGGCATCAATCTGCGCTCTTTACCATCTGCATCTATTTCTTTGTATGTAGTTGGTTTATCGTACTTTATCTGTCTCATACGCTCTCCACAGTAGATATTTAGATCACCACCCACACGTCTTAGAATATAGACTTTCTCTTCATCTGCTATTTCCCATTTATAGTTGTATATGTTTAGCTTACCCATCTCTTTCTTCACTGCTAACTCATAGACACTACCGTCCTCGAGCTCAACGGTTATCTTGTCTCTTTTCGCACTGATAGTGATTTCAACCATGTTTTTACCTGCGGAAACCAATATCTTCTTGTCCTTCTGTGTTTTATTGATGTCTGCATTTTTCGCCCAGGTAATGTTAAAATCATCCACCAGGATTTTCCGTAGTCGGTCACTATCCTCGCCTGGCACTTCACGCCAGTTGAAGAGGCAGTTATTGCCCTTGACTTTCTTAAGTGAAGCATTTTTAGAGAGCGAATAGCCCCTCTCCTCCATTCTCTTTTTTAATAGATTTGGAATACTCGCCTTGTTCATAGCTTCATCTAAACCTTCCGCATCTATGCTAAAATCTTCACCGCAATACGTACATATCCCTTTCTTCGCCGCTTCTTTGAGTATGCGCTTCACCACTTCGCCTATATCCGCCTTTTTCTCTCTTTGCTGTTCTATCTCTTCTAAAAACTGCTGCCGCTTCTCCTCTTCAATCAATATCTTCCCACAGTTCCTGCACGTTGCGGCTAATATCCGGTATATCAATTTGGCATATCCTACGTGAATAATGGGTGCAGCGAGTTCTATATGTCCAAAATGACCCGGACATTCACCCATACGACCACCACATGTCTTACATCTTAAGCCCGGATCAATAACCCCTAATCGCTGATTCACCAACCCCATCTCTATCGGAAAACCATCTTCGCCATAAGTATCCGCTGTCACTATCTTCGCGGCGCTCATCTTCCTTATCTCTTTCGGTGACAGCAGTCCGAATTTTAAGCCTTTTATCCTCTTCTTTCTCATCTTAAACCGTCTCCTCCAACATTAATCGTGGCGCGATGCAGAGCACTTTCATCTCGTCCAGTAGTAACTTGAACGCATAACTCATTTCCACCGGGTATATATCAGTATCAGAGCCGCAATTTGGACACTGAACTGATCCTGTTTTACTATCAGGACTCGCAATCATACCACAATTCCCACATACCAGCTCAACAACCCGGTCTGATTCATCCAGTAGTCGGTCCTTCAGCGAAATTGCAGCTCCATAACCTATAAGTACATCTCTTTCCATCTCGCCGAACCGGAGCCCGCCCTCTCTTGCTTTGCCTTCCGTAGGTTGCCTCGTCAATATTTGCACAGGACCCCTTGCCCTCGCGTGCATCTTAGCAGAAACCAGATGATACAGCTTTTGATAGTACACAACACCTATAAAGACATCAGCATCTATCTTCTCTCCCGTTTTCGCATCCCGCATCACTTCTCTGCCTGTATGAGAGAACCCTGCACGTTCAAGCCCGGCTCTCAAGTCTGCTTCGGATTCACCCCAAAATGCTGTTCCATCTATGAATCTCCCTTCCATCGCGCCAACTTTTCCGCCTAACATCTCCAGCACGTGACCCACTGTCATCCTCGAGGGAATGGCATGGGGGTTTATTATCATATCAGGAATAATACCCTCTTCTGTGAATGGCATGTCTTCTGGTGGCACGATTAACCCAACAACTCCTTTCTGTCCGTGCCGGGATGCGAACTTATCCCCTACCTCTGGTATCTTCTGGTCTCGAACACTGATTTTAGCTAAACGCCTATTGTTACGTGATTCCATAACTACGACAGAATCTACTATCCCCTGCTCGTTAGAGCGAGTACAAACAGACGTGTCTCTCCGCTCTAAAGGGCTTAAAAGCTCGGTAGTCTCCTCTAAGAACCTTGGAGGGCTCGTTTTCCCTATTAGCACTGCATTTGGCTGGACTGCTACCTCTGAATTTATTATACCATCTTCATCAAGTTGCTTATACGCATCAGAGCTCCTCACTCCCACAATCTCTGCATCAGGTATCTCAAACCTGTCTTCCTCTCCCCCGGGATACCTCCTCTCTTCTCCCTCGTATGTTCTGAAGAATAGGCTTCTCCCTAATCCCCTGTTTATAGCACCACGGCTCAATATGAGAGCGTCTTCCATATTATAGCCTTCATAGCTCAAAACGGCAACGACAAAATTCTGTCCCGCCGGCCTTTTCCCGTGTAATATGAGATCAGATGTCCTTGTCTTTACCATCGGCTTCTGAGGATGGTACAAGATATGTGTTCGAGTATCAGCACGAGGTTTATAATTCGCAGAAGAGAGACCTAATGATTGTTTCAGCATGGCACAGCCCATTGTGTTACGAGGAGAGGAATTGTGATCGGGATACGGAATCAGCCCTGCTACTATGCCTAAAATCAAAGAAGGGTCCACTTCTAAATGTGTATATTCTTTGCCTTCAGCACCTATCAAATCCTCTTCGTTAATTGCTATCAGAGCGTTCTCCTCCTCTTCGGCATCTAAATACTCTATCGTTCCTTTCTTCACCAGGTCTTCAAAGGTCAGCTCGCCATTTCTCAGCTTCTCTATTTGCGACTCTGTGACCAGCGGTTTTCCTTTTTCTACTATTATCGCCGGTCTCCTTGCCCTTCCACGATCTGAGTTTATGATTATATCTCTTCGATCTCTGTAATATGCAATATTTACTTGATTTGAGATTACCCCTTTTCTTCTCAATCTCCTTACATCGTTCGTAAACATCTCAGGTTCCGTAGAGAACCCAATAAAATCGCCGTTCACAAAGATACGAATTCTACTCTTCGCGCATATATCCAGAGATCGGGCGGGCGGTACAATATCGAGAGTATACAAAGCGTTTTTAAATGATTCCGTATTTACCCCTACTGTCATTTCGACCAGCTTCGAAAAGTTCTTCACCAATCCGCAGTTAGGACCTTCAGGGGTCTCAGTCGGGCAAATTCTGCCCCATTGCGTGGGATGAAGATCACGGGCTTCAAAATGCGGCTGAGCCCTTGATAATGGAGAGATTATGCGTCTCATGTGGCTTAACGTGGCTATATAATTTGTCCGTTCTAACAACTGAGAAACGCCCGCGCGCCCTCCTACCCAATTCCCGGTTGCCAATGCGTGTAATAACCGGTCAGTGAGTACATCGGACCGAATTGCAGTTGCAATCTTCAGTTCCCTGCTTCGCATATTCGCACGTTCCAGTTGATACCGCATATCCTTTATCAACTTGGTAAACGATACCCGGAAAAGGTCTTCCATCAGGTCTCCTGCAAGTTTAAGACGCTTGTTTGCGTAATGATCCTTGTCATCCTCGCCCCTCCTGCCCAAAGAAAGCTCATAGCATGCTTCTGCCATTCTTCCGATGAAATGCGCCTTCGCTAACCTATCATCAAGATGGGGTAGGAAATAGCGATCGAGGATATAATTTACACGTTTCTCTCTGTACTCTCGAGCCTGCGCGGGTGCAACCCTCCGTGCCAGCGTATCAATCGCTTCTTCTTCCGTCTTTACCTCACACTCTTCTATATTCCCGCGGATGTATTTTATTATATCTGGATCGTCAGAGACCGCTTTTATGATTGCCTCGTCATTCTCAAGTCCATGAGCACGCATAAGTGTTATAAAATCTATCTTCCGGGCTACTGCGGGGAAAGAAACTTCCAGTATCCCTTTCTTACTTATTCCTACCCTTATTGGAACTCGGAACCCGTGTTTAAGGGAGAATACCTTTGAAACTACATTTTTAGTACCATATTTCTCCTCAAAGTTAACAAATATACGGTTCGGTGCGAGGTCTTCTAACGTTATTATCACGTGCTCTGAACCGTTTATGATGAAATAACCACCGGGATCAAGCGGGTCTTCTCCTACCTTTATCCGCTCTTTTTCTGATAGCCCATAGAGGTTACAACACTTTGATTTCAGCATAATTGGCATCATACCGATTTCTACCTCTTTATCCTCTCCCTCCGGCTCCTCGTCGTCATTTTCGTACCTTTTCATCAACTGCATTCCCAGATACACGGGAGCCGCATAGTTCAGATTCCTTAATCTCGCCTGTGCTGGGGAAATCGTTTCGTAAGAGCCATCCGCTTCCATCGCCTTCGGTGTCCCAACACTTATTTTACCAACCCTCACACCCAGTTTGTACTTACCTCTATCGTCTTCACCACTGATAGACGTTTCTATATACGGCTGTTCATCCACTATCTTTTGCATGCCTTCTTCAAGGAAGTAATTAAATGAATCAAGCTGGTGCTGTGCTACTTTTTCCCTTTTAAAATACGCTTCTGCTAGTACTCTCCTGTCTAACATATTGTAATCCTCCTTTAATCTGCAACCAACCGGTAAGATAACGCTTTCCCCGCCGTCCTGCTACGCCTTAATATCTTCACCACATCCCCTGGTTCTGCTTTTATCTCTTTGATGACCGGATCGGTGGATTTGATCTTTGGTAGCTGTTCCTTTTTCATTTTGTACTTGCTCAAAAGCTCTTCCAGTTCCTCGTTTGATATTATCTCGTGTTTGGGCACTAACTCATGTTCGAGTATCGAAACTTTCCCTTTCTTCATCTTCTTTTCTTCTACTTCTACTTCTATTTTACCCTTTTGCAGGGACTTAATGACGGGCTCGACGGGATTTGAACCCGCGACCGACGGGTTAAAAGCCCGCTGCTCTACCTTTCTGAGCTACGAGCCCTCTGAGTGATGTATTTCCATAGCATTTCAAGGGCAGCATCCGCCGCCTCACGCTTGTTCCCTTCCCTATCCTCACAGAAGATATTTTTCTCATAGTAAACGTAACCTTTTGTTGCTAATGCTATATAAACTAAACCAACTGGTTTGTCCGGCGTTCCCCCTGTGGGTCCTGCAATACCTGTGGTTGCAATGCCTATGTCACTACACAGCAGCGTTCTTACTCCGTTCGCCATCGCAGTCGCGCATTCCGCACTTACCGCGCCTTTCTCTTCCAATATTTGCTTACTTACGCGCAAAACTTTCTCTTTTACTTCATTGGCGTAAGCGATTACACTGCCTTTATAATAGTCAGAACTGCCGGGAACGTTTGTTATCCTGTGTGAGATCAATCCACCGGTACATGATTCCGCTGTGGATATACTGATTTCTGCTTTTCTCAGTTCATCCCCGATTGCCTCTTCTCGCATCTATCTTCGCCCCCTAACATAAAGGGATATCAAAACTTATTTCTCAACGCCATACCGCACTTTCACTGCCACACCGTGGTTGAACATATCCATCTCCTCGGGTGATAAGATGGCTCTTCCCGTTGCCAGTAGTTTATCACCCACATCCACCAATATGACTTCATCATAAGCCCTTATCTCTGCGTCCGCATCTATTACATGTTTACAAAATGCCGTTCCACCCTTTCTTACATATTCGCTACTCTCTTCGTTCATCACCACTCTCAGTTTTGGATATGGGAAAAAGCGGCGTAACCTCTCTGCACCTTCTATGCTCAGTGTGAACACACCATCAAGAGTCCTTAAAGTAGCTATTCTCACCCCATCATCTCTTATCTGCGCTATCCTGCTCGTCTTTGAGAGAATAAACTCTACGGTAACGGGGAACAAAATCGTACCGGCACCCCAACCAAATTGATAATCTGCTATGACTCTTGCTTTTTTGAGCTGATTTTTAGTCTTCTCTTCGTACATATTCTATCTGTTTATTCATTTATGGCTAATTAAAAGTTCCTTCTTTTCTATATATATCAGAGCAAGGCTTTATGAAGAGAACGAGGGCAGTCAGGATTATTGCAGCACAGCGAATACAGCGGCTGTTAGAACTTGCAGAAGCTGAGGTGAAGAAGGGGAACGAAACGCGAAGTGATAGATACGTTCAACTTGCTCGTAAAATTGGGATGCGGTATCGAGTGCGAATACCACCGGATTTGAAAATAGCGATTTGCAAAGGCTGCCACTCTTTATTAATACCGGGAAAAAGTGCACGAGTACGCCTCAGAGGTGATTATATCACAACCACATGTCTGAAGTGCGGGATGATGATGAGGCGTCCGTATAAAGCGCCCCGGCGCCTTCGCTAAGATAATCACATTTGTATATCCTTCATTAGCTCAAAAGCCCGCCTCAAATTCGCCATATTGGTAGCATAGGATATTCTCACGTGGTCCTTGCCTCGAGTTCCGAATGCAGAGCCGGGAGTGACGATTATACCTCTACGTCTAAGCTGCTCCACAAATTCCGCCTCGTCCGCTACGCGGGGAAAGAGATAAAATGCACCTCTCGGAACAGGAATGTCCATACCAAGATCATGAAACGCAGCAACAGCGAAGTCTCTTCTCCTTTTAAACTCACGTATCATTTCGGCTACGCATTCCTGTGGTCCTGTAATAGCAGCCAGGGCCGCTTTCTGCGATATGGAAGATGCGCACGCCTGAATATACTGATGTATCTTCAACATTTGTTCCACGTACTCCTCACGGGCTGCGAGATAGCCCAAGCGAAATCCGGTCATTGCGTATGCCTTCGAGACTGCATTTACCGTGATTACCTCATCCGAGAATGTTGCAGGGCTTACGTGCTTCGCCCCGTCATATATGTGATATTCATAGACTTCATCGGAGATGATGGTTATGTGGTGATCGCAGGCGAGCTCAGCAACCGCTTTCAGCTTCGTCTCGCTTTCCACACTACCCGTAGGATTCGCAGGCGAATTTATGATGACCGCTTTTGTCTTTGTCGTGATCAGTTCCTTCAGCGCTTCTATGGACATTGTAAGGTCTTCGTTCAGCGGAACGCCAATTGGTTTGCCCTCGGCCAACTGCGTCAGTGCCGCATAGGAGACAAAGCAGGGGTTCGGCATCAGTACCTCGTCTCCTTTCTCCACTACCGAATGGATAGCGATGTGTAAAGCTTCGCTCGCACCGGAGGTCACTATTATCTCTTCTGGACTAACAGAGAAGTTGTTATCACGCAGGAACTTATTGCTTACTGCTGCCCGCAGTTCTGCCATGCCTTTGTTGAATGTGTAACTGGTGAATCCTGATTTTAGCGCTTGTACCGCAGCGGCTTTTATATGTTCCGGCGTATCAAAATCAGGTTCACCAAGTCCAAGGTTGATGTAATCACCGGACAAAGCCTCAAATGCCTTCCTTATACCCGAAATTTCTATGTCCGCTATGCGACGTGCGAATTTGATTGCCATTTCTAATTAGAAATAGAAATCCTTTACATACTCAGGCCTCCTTGTCAAGAGGTCACGAATACTTACAATACCAATAACTACACCATTCTCTACTACCGGTAGCCTTTTTATGCGCTTACGCACGGCGTACTCGCATGCCTCTTCTTCTGTCGCTTCTGGCTCGATGGAGATAAGAGGAAAAGACATTATCTCTTTTACTTTTACTTCGCTTGCTCTTCTGTCTCTCAATAGAACTTTTAATGCTATATCCCGCTCAGTAATGATTCCTGCGGGTTTGCCTTTCGATGTTATCACTACACTCCCTATACCTAACTCCTCCATATCTTCCGCTATTTTCGTGACCGCAGTGTCCTCATCTTCTGTGATAATTGGCCGAGTCATTATCTCTCTAACTTTCATCTTTCTCTTCACACCTATTCTATTACATTAACAATGATAAAAAATAAAACAGACTTAAACACTCACCATGTGTAAGTTCTCACTGATAATGGCAGAACGCCAAAAAGTCATGTAAACTCGAATGGGCAGTATAAGAAAAGAAAAGAAGAATTAAGTGAAGGAGAACCTATTGTAATCCGCGCATATAACGATGCTCCACGTATTTCTTCAATTTGTATGCACAGACGGTAATTACTTTTCCCGCGAAATATATTACCGCTTTATTCTCACCGAGCGATATAAAAGC
>Ga0190285_1000024_pt1 | contig 27714 bp, 37 predicted proteins | sample 48691823_MG_FD_163429 | JGI IMG/M metagenome (GOLD analysis project Ga0190285, IMG submission 163429) | Hydrothermal vent microbial mat bacterial communities from Southern Trench, Guaymas Basin, Mexico - 4869-18-2-3_MG | ecosystem: Environmental > Aquatic > Marine > Hydrothermal vents >...
CTGATAGTGACATCGTCTCTTCTTCATAGAGATTGCGTAATATTACCTCTTCAATACCTTCTATTATGTGGTTCATACATTTTCTCCTGTCTTTTTTAACCAATCACTTATTGCCTCTTCCATTGCCTCTTTCAAAGCACCTCTTTTATATCCTTTCTCCTTCATCGCTTTTTCCCTAAACTTCGCTTCCAAATCTTCACTTATTGATATGTCCATATATAAGGATATAGGGTTATCCCTTTAAAAGGTTTTCGATTTATGTCCCAGAGGATTCCAATTGGTTCATTCCTTTCCCTTTCGTTATTTCCTTACCGCACAAGTGGCATATTCTTTTTTCGTCCATTTTTTATCTCCCTCACCATTTCAACTCTTCCTAAGAATGCAATTAGAGAGGGTATAGCAGCCTTCGGGAACTGCAGGGTTTGAGGATAATCCTCCACATTCTTGTTTCCCGGTTCCCCCGCGAACAGAACAATCACGTTATTTGGTTGCTCCCAGCCCCTTAACTCTCCCCTACCATTGGAGTAAATCACTTCATTCTGTATGAGTTTGCCCCATGCCAATACCTCTTCTTTCATCTTTTTCTCCTCATTTTCAAACTTCTCCTTGGTCTCTTTGACGACTCCTTCAGATTCCTTTCTTTTTTCTATTCTGTCCGTGGTTTCAAACCGAGTCTCTATCTCTTTTATTTTCATTTCTGCCCTTTCCTCTCCCTCCTTTTTCCCTCGCTAATTCAACATCTTTCTTCAATACTCTCACGATAAGCTCCTTCATTGGTATCCCCTCATCTATCGCTTTTTTTCTCACCGTTTTATGCAACTCTTCCCCTAACTCCGCGCACACCCTTGTCATTTTCATTACCTTTTTATTTACGTACAACTTAAGTATATAAATACCTTTTAGTATTTAAATAAATATAAGTAATAGAGTACTAAAAGTAAAGCGAAAAAATATAAAGAAGGGGGGAGAATAATAATATAAGCAGATGTCAAGGCAAATGCCCGGAACGGAAAGCAGTAACCATGGTTGTAGCCTTAACTAAGCACGTAAAAGCTGCTGGACCGGACGGAGAGGACTGATACAAACTTTTCGCGAGGGTTTGATTCCCTCTCCGGGCGTTTAACGAAAGAAGTGAAAGAGTTGAAGAGAGGTAAAAAGAAGAAAAAGAAGGTTAAAGGCTAATTTCCCTTCGCTCTACCCGCTGTCACATCTTTCTCTCAACCATGCAACATCACGTTCTAATCCAGCCAATCGTTCCTTTACCTCTGTAACATCTTCTTCGATTGAATCTATCTTTTCATACGCATGTTTTATGTCATTTCGCCGTATGTTGCGTACACGCCAGTAAAGATCTAATAATAGTGCCAGTATTGCTATACCTATTGCAAGTGCCGATATTATCCAGTCAATCATTTTTCCTCCAATCTTCAATCCATTTCAAGTTTTTCGATGTCGCTAAGAGAACAATTACCAAACCATTGAGACCACCGCTTTGAGTAACATATCATTAAAACTAAATACTTTCCGGGGTTTTCACGGTCTTCAAATCTTTCGCCTGAGTACCGTGTTCTCATCATCACAATTCCGCCTTCTTTTTCACATCTATCTATGTATTTGGCTACATTTCTCTCCCAGTCAATAGCTTCTATCAATCCTTTTCTTTCAAGCCTTGCCCTGATTAACTCCGCAAGTTTCTTCTTCATCTCTGGCGATATGCCTTCATCTATCGCTTCTGCCAGCCCATCAGGATTAGTTTTGAATGCAGCCAATATTTCAGTTAGTTTTGCTTCATGTTCAGATTCCAGTTCCTCTCTCGTTTTTTCTCTTGCTTCCAATGTCATTGCCTTAGCCTCTTCCTCTTCTTCCATTATCTCTACTTCTTTCTTGCTCAAAACTACGCTAACACCTATCGTTTCAAGCTCTTTATCAATCTCTTTTCTAATTCCTGTTCGTTCTTCTTCGCTTAAATCATAGTCACCAAGGGTATCTCTCAGCTCTTCTAAATTCATCCGCTTCACGGTTTCGTTTGCACCCGCTTTATATGTATCCAACAGTGCCCGTACAAAATCTATATCATCGCCCATTTTTACCACCTATGCCCCCTCTTCTTTACCTTCTATGCCTCAGCCATCTCGACACGAACTTGTAAAAGAACCCCATAAGGAACCCCACAAGCATTGCGAACACGGTTTCATATGCCTCTATTCTTTCCATTTCATCCCTCTTCCTTGAACCATCTATGCTGCTCCAGCCATCTCGACACGAACTTGTAAAAGAACCCCGTAAGGAACCCTACAAGCATTGTGAACAGCCCGAAGACTAAGTCATCTGCGAATTCTTCTTTGGTCCACACTCCAAAGATTTTTTCCTCTTCCTCTGGCATTTCACCCTCGTATGAACCTATATATCTTCAGCCCAAGCACGATTGCCCCAATTCCTATTCCCCCATACACAATCCCTTTTGCATACTTCACTGCTTTCTCGTGTTCTATCTCAAACGCTTCAAATATTCCTGCCAGTGGGCCTATTACGAAGTCCAGAAAATATCCCTCTTCTACTTCTTCTTCTGCCATGTTTTCAATCACTCCCCATTATTTCTTTAAATATCGTTAATACTATAAAAATTAATATTCCCACCGCGATCAGGGGGAATAAATTAATCTCTCCCCACGGTGTCGTAATTTTCGTGTTACTCACAATATACGTGTCAATAGACCATAGAACGCCAATAATAGCAACACAGACGGCAACTATCGCTACCGCTACGAGGACTATACCAGGTGACCCCGGTGTCTCTGTGATGTCATAGGTGTATCTATATTCCCACTCGTTACCTGAAGCGATTGTTTTACCTCTGCGGTCGACCATGCTGGCTTTTACGCCCGTTTCATTGTATATCTCATCTTCAAGCTTCATGTCTGAAATGCCGTCCATTTCACCGAGTATATCCGCATCATTTATTGATAAAATACCTGTATTCACGATTCCAATCGTAGTAGCTATTCTATCCCCGGGTTGTGCATCATACTCATCAGGTAGCGGAATACCACCAAAGAGAATCCCGTAAACCCAGTCAAAAATCTCTTCTATACCGCCCATTCCCATCGCCTCTCTATCGCTTTTATGGATACTTTAGTAAGTCCCCGGATAACAAATCTCGCACTTCTACTGTATTTTGCGATTCGCCCTGTTACAGGAGTGAGCCAGTAATACGTTTTGACAAGGCATTTTGGCATACGGTTATCACGGAACCATCGAAGTGTATCTAATTTTGTAAACACGATTGTGCCTTGCGTGGCACCAAATATCGGACACATCTCTTCGATTGCGCTTATCTCCACCGGACATGTTGGTTCACGAACGGTAACGGTTCTCTTCTCTGCGAATGTCTCTGCACCGGTATATCTGGCGAGATATGTGTAAGTACCTTTTGGCTCGGCATGTGACAATACCGCAACACCCGATTCATTTGTAAGGTTGGTATCTAATGAATCCTCCACTTCATCAACAAGCTTGAAGAATTCAACTTCCATATCTTCGGTTGCACGTTCACCGGGGTTTATTATCAGTGTTGCTTTTAGTTTAAAACTCTTACCCGGAGCCGGATATGCGGGGTCTGCAGTTATTCTCGTTCGGTATGTGCAGCCTAAATACCCATACATCGTTACGCTTGCACAACCTGTTTTAGGGGCTGTTGTCTCTTTCTCTGACATGATATCAAGTGTTGTTTTGCTTTGTACTTTTAAGAGTACGTCCTCTGCATTTGGGATTATACCCCCAACTCCGGTGAAAACTGCCGTTGGTTTTACGGCAGTAACTTCTTCTATTTTAGATGGAGCCACACCCCACATGCCGAGAGGGTCTTTTTTATATAGTAGCACCCGTAATCCTTCCGCAGGGACGTCTTTTACCGTGACTATTACGCCGTTGTCACATTCTGGAATAGGGTTTACTGTTAATGCACATGTACCTTCTGAACCATTATAATCCCCTGCTGCCGCAAACACCACTTTTATTGTGTATGTCCCCGATGCTGTTGGTGTGATGTCCAGGTATGCTTTACCGCTCGAATCCGTATAATCAGCACCTTGATAGGCACCATTCATATAGAACTTGACATTTCCGTTCAGTACATTTGTGTAAGGGAATGCCGCCTCTTCTAATTTCGCTTCTAACGTTACCTTCACATTAACATCCGTGGTCTTATCGTAGCATTTTAGTTTCGTATCCTTCTTCGCAGGTTCAGTAACAGTTAATGTACATGTACCTTCTGAACCATTATAATCACCTGTTGCTGTGAATACCGTGGTTATTGTGAATGTCCCGGCCGTGGGTGGTGTGTAATCCATGTATACTTTTCCATTAGCATCTGTGTAATCACCACCAATAAGCGCAGTAGCCGTGTAAAACTTGACGTATTTGTTCTCTATGTCATTATACGGGAATGTCGCTTCTTCTAATTTCGCTTCTAACGTTACCTTTACGTCCTTTTCTGTCGTTTTATCATAACATTTTATCTTTGTATCTTTCTTCTCCGGCTCGGTAACGGTTAACGTGCATGTATTTTCACAGCCATTATAATCCCCCGCAGCGTCAAAGACCACTTTTATCGTGTACGTCCCCGCTTCGGTTGGTGTGATGTCCAGATATGCCTTACCGTTTGAATCAGTATAATCATATCCTTGATATGCACCATCCATATAGAACTTTACCTTACCATTTTCTATATCGTAATAAGGGAAGCTCTTCTCTTCTAATTTCGCTTCTAACGTTACCTTCACATTAACATCCGTGGTCTTATCGTAGCATTTTAGTTTCGTATCCTTCTCCGCAGGAAAATCAATAATCCATGAACTTTTAGTTTCCATTAAATTGTTTAAATCCCCTAACCATAATTCTGCTTTAGCAGTACCTGAATAATCAGCAGTGCAGTAAGCCCACACAGTTGTTACTTCATCATGACAATTTATTGATGTGTATTCTTTACCAAGTTCGTGCGAATCAACTAATAATCTCACAGTTACTGCTATTGAAGCTAAGTCATAAGTGCACCTTATTTTTGTATATAACCAGAAACCATCACCTTCTTTAATTTCAACACTATCGCCTAAAGAGTACCAAGTGTCTTTGTAGTAGATATACGGATTCCCATCAAACGATATTGTACCCATTCTTTTTATCCCTTATGCTGGCTCACTTTCCATCTTATAATTGCCAACATCTTTTTCCTCCTATTTCGCTCTTCTCACAATAGCCTTAATGATGTTTTCGATTGTATATATCAAACCGCCGTATATCGCTAATTGCCCTGCGACATTCACTTCTGTGATAGGCATCCCTGATGCGTACATGACCACCCCAATGAGCAGCCCTAATACAACCGTAGCTCCTGCTTTTGTTGGACTAAATTCTTCACCTACACTTTTTGCCACACCCAAGAGCGTGTAAATCACTGCCATCAATAAAGCTATTCCTATCGTTTCTATTCCCATCTTTTCACATCACCCCCTTATTATCTTTATCCTCTTCCTTTATAAACTTTTCACAAAGTTTCTTCAATGGATATACTATAAACACCCTACATATCTGTTTTATTCGATTGTGGCGCATCAATAGAGGGGGTAACCACAAGGTTAATACCCCGTAATAGAAGGATACAAGTCTTTGCCCAAGCAAGTTGGTCTTCAAATACCTGTCACGAAACTCACGTATAGGACCAAGTTCATCAACCAGAGGTGTTCCTATACACACACAAGCTATTGGGCACGGAAACGGTGGCACGGGTATATAACCACATTCAGGCGAATTGCGTTCTATTAGTACCCATTCGCCGCCTATGCACTTGTATAGGTCATAACCTTCAGGACCGCCGCAAGCTGTTTCGCCTTCTTCACATGCTGACTGCACATTTAAATATCCCTTATATGTAGCGACAATCATCTTCTTGCCCTCTTATTCCGCTGGTGTCAGTGTCGCTTTTAGCGTGTGAACGCCTACGGTGTCCGGTATGAATGTTCCACAATCTACATAACGCTCTATACCATCCGGGGGTATAGAGTCCGTGAGTGCATCGAAAATCACACTACCATTATAGGCTACTGTTATGATGAATTCGGCTGCTGTATTGCCTGTGTTCTTAAAATATACCCTCACTGATGCTTCTTCACCGCGTACCCAGTCGAGTGTGCCGCCTTCTGGTAATAGTTTACCGTCGAGTGTTATCCGGGTTATATCACCTGCTGGTTCTGATGGCTCTACAACATCAAAACTAAATGTATCGTATATTGTTGCACCATGGTTAGTCGTGAATTGGTATCCACTTGGAATAAGATAAATAGGATGCCCTGCTAAACCATATTTGCTCGTGCAAAGAAATGTTTTTACATCCCCCGCAGCAAATCCGGTCACATAATTACTATCTGATATTCGTTCCTTCGTCCCCGGGGTCACAGCCCAGAGAACAACTCGGATACGGTTGCCAAAATATGTTTCAATATTTCCACCCGTATTTTTAACTGTTATTCTAAATCTGACTGGTGTGTCTGTTGCTATGGATAGAATGACACTTTCAGTTATATAACTCCAATGTACCCCCTCGTCAATTGAATATTCTACTCCTATTATTTCCAAAAACGGTTCCGCTTCTACATCCAAATTCCCGGTATATTCATCATCCATTTTATTTCACCCCTTGCTTATTATTTTTATCCTCTTCCTTTATAAGCTTTTCTTTTACAACGTTGAGAATCTCTATTACTATCTTTTTTACCGCCGGGTCTTTCAATACCCTGTTTATTCCTTTCTCAATAACTCTTTCTAACCATTCCGCTGCTTTCCTTCTTGCCTCATCAGAAACGAGGTTTGTGGCTGATGAAAACAGCGAACGCTTTAAAATATATATAAACACAAATGCGAATATGGCTGAGCCTAAAAGAGAACCGATGACTACGATTAGCAGATGTTCAAGAATTTCTATGAGTATCATTTTCTTCTCACCACCTCACAAAACTTTCTTAGCGGGTGCACTATAAACATCCTGCCTACCCGTTTTAGTTGATTGTGGCGCATCAGTAGAGGAGACAGCCACGAGGTTAATGCTCCATAATAGAAAGATACAAACTTTCGCCCCACCCCGTTACTCTTTAAATACTGGTCTCGGAATTCTCGGATAGGCCCGAGAGCATCGACCAACTCGGTGCCTTGAGCTATAACCGCAATAGGACATAGTAGACATTCGAATGAATGTGGCTCGATTAATACCCATTCACCCGATTGATATTCGTATAGGTCGAAATTAATACACTTCCTGTCACCTTCCACCGGCGGGCATTTCTGGGTTTTGCGCTTCCATTCTCCTTCTATGCACTCCCACCATAGTCTCCACGTGACACCATCTGGACAGTATTCAATGACGTCCCGCTCGCCTTCAATACACGCAGGACATTCCTGGAAGTATTCGACCCACACGCCGTCAATGCAATCCATCCATCTTTTTGGTGTGATGCCATCTGGGCAGTACTCAATAACTTCGCGCGCTCCTTCGGGATAACACGGGCATATTTGTGAATCCTCCACCCATACACCACTAATACAGTCGCGCCATTTCTTCTCGGTTATGCCATCAGGACAATACTCAAGAACTTCATGTGTTCCTTCTGGATAACATTCCGGGCATACCCGCGAATCCTCAACCCACTTACCACTAACACAATCTCGCCACCGCTTCTCCGTTACGCCGTCCGGGCAGTACTCCAGTACTTCGTGTGCTCCTTCTTCGCATTCTGGTTCTTCTGTATCATGGCAGGTTTCGTCAGACCACCAGTAGCAACCAAAACGCTCACAATCCGATTGATTGTCTAACTCGCTACATGAAGGGGGATTAGTGTGACATGAACCATTATACCAATAGCATCCAGCAGCTTCACAGTCAGTTTGATTATCGTAGTCTTCACAAGCGGGTAGACACTCAGGGCTGTATGATTCTGATAGCACCCATTTATGGTCTACACATTCATACAAATCATTGCCAATGCATCTCGTTGTTCCTATTTCAACACATGCAGGTTCCAGCTCGATTGTTATTTCACCGTCACATACCGTATAATCACCACCGCCAGCATAATAGCCGGTTTTGTTCACCACTATATTGTACGTTTTGCCTTTTTCAAGGTTTGCTATACTGCATTTGCCATCAGTACCCGTTGTGCATTCTGGGTAGGGGTCTTCCCATATTGTTACTGAAGCTCCTGAGATGGGGTCACCGGTGAGTTTATCAATAACTTTGAATGTTTGAGTACATAGTACTGGCTTTTTCGGTATATAGACATCCGTTGATGCTTCTATGAATTGAGACTGGTAATCTCCTTCCCAACAAGCATCTATCTCTGACTGGACACTCCAAACCAATACTGCTAATGTCAGAGTAATGTCTCCATCATCGATTTTATAACCAGGTATATAACCCGTCTTCGATTTATATCTTGGGTCATAGGTGAATCCCCACGTTGCTATTGTGTGGCAACTACCATCAGGGCGCCACTTTACAACATTGACATAATATTTCACCCCAGACAAGAATCCATCCACAAAGTAATCAATATATGCCTTTGCACCTTCCCATCTACTAAATTCTGCGGTGATTGTTGGCATTTTTGTCTATTGTGCATTCATTAAACTTTACATATAAATAGGTTTATGCGTTAGCCCCCCGGTAAACGTTATACCCACACGAACAACAGGGTCGAGGTAGAAGTCCTGTTCTACGCCTGACGCTATTGTCACTTCTGCTTCTCCTCGTTTAAACTCGCGTTTTGATGCTTCTAAGTGGTGTGTGCCTGCGGGTATATTCATTTTGTAATAGCCATTTGCATCTGTTACCGCGGTGCCTTCGTAGTCACCCGCGACAACAAGAACATTTTCAAGCGGCTCAAGCGTCTTTGAATTATACACGTGCCCGTAAACGTAATAGTCCGCTAAGGGAACGAGCAGTGCGAACGCGAATGCACGTGTGTAGTAATAGCAATTGATTTCGCATTCAAATGGTGGACCGCCGAACTCGGTGACGTTTCGGTCCACAACGGGAGTCGTACCGATGCATACTTCTACCATCTGGCATTGGTATCCGGGTTTGCACATCGCGAGTATGTAACACCGGTTTGGCGGGACGGCAAACGAATACCAGCCATCTGGACCTACATCGCAGTGGTACAATAGAATACCTGTTTCTTTGTCAATCACATCAACAGTTCCGGAAGTGGGATGCCTTGACTCATCCAATATGAATCCTGATACTGTTGGAAATGATGAGTAGCCAGGCGGATATGGAACCGGTGGTAATGGTCCTATGAGTTTGCAGAGGACAGGATAACGAACATAACACTTTACGGTTTTTGTATTAACTCCTGGAGGATGAATGCGGCACCTTACTGGTCTTGATGTAATAGATCCTTTGATGGTAAGTCCTATCGGCCTTGTGGTTACTCCAGGGCAACCCACAATCCCCGGGAGTGGCAAGCAACAGCCTACTGGTCTTGTAGTTACTCCACGAGTCGTAATGTAGCATTTTACAGGTCTTGTCGATTGTTTTCTAGTTGGAAGTGTGATATGACACTTTACAGATTTTATAGATTGCGAGATGTAATCTCTACATAACCCCACTGCTCTTGTACACGCCGTTGGGCAGCCTGCAATTCCCGGTAGTGGCAAGCAACAGCCTATGGGTCTTGTAGTTGTCGATTTGCTGTATAGAGGAGGGTAACTATGAGGTGTGACTTCCCCCGGTTCTTCCGGAGAGATAAGTCCCTCGACTATATGCCCGCCAATGTTTGCACTCAGGATTGTGTACACGTCTCCCCGCGTGGTGCATCTGACGATAAAACCGATAAAATTAGGGTAATACAGCGATGCACGCCACATAAATTCTGATACGTTATTGATAGGCGTAATGAAATGGTCATCTTTGCCTTGTGAACGTTCACCGCCGGTTTCCCAGAAATCGTGTAATGCCGTTAGTCGTGCAGAAGAGGGCGATTCAACCATGAAAATGCCGTCGGTTTCTCTATAATACGTTGGGAGTTTACCGTAGAGGTCACCCCAGATAAGCAGAATGTCAATTGTACGTGTATGGTTCGGGAATACCTCATCATACAACACCTGGAATCTGAATATATCGCCTTGAGGGCTCATAATCTCTTCAAGACACGTATCCTTTCCCACTTTGTAGAGTGGCATGTTCTTTTCGACATCCACATGAGCACCGTCAACGATTATTGGACCGAAGTTAAGGGTATGGGCTTGCTTGATTACGATGACATCGTAAGCACCATAAGGAACTTCGGGTATCTCATAATAGCCTGAACTGTCGGTTTTAGTTGTCTTTCCCGTGATAAACTCGCCACTGCCGCGTTTATACAGGAATACAACGGCATCTTTTACGGGATTATCTTCTTCATCTGCTATCGTACCGTAAACCGAATACATGTGGATTTTCAACTTTACAGCTCGCGTATTTGCTGTGGGAACGCTTACGTTTGCCGATACCAGTCGGATATGGAATCCATCAAAATATTCTACTTTTGCCTGAACTTTTCTCCGTGCCCGGATGTTCTTAGTATGTGCTGCGTATTTCTCAATTCTTGCATTTATTGACTGCCAGTTGAAAGCCCATACCTCGTTGATTACATTTGTTTTTACTGCTCTATAATTCACGCCTGAGCGAACAATATTGGCTGATACAGGTATCCACCTGTGTGTGGGGCTGACATTCGCTCTAACGGCTTTATACGTTTCGGGATAGGTAGCCACAGACACAACTATGGTTTTTACCGTTTCGCTTAAGCCTGACCATACCGATAGTCTTACTGATTGATGCGCTTCCCCTGGTATCTCTGCGGATAAACCTGTGGGTCTTACGGTTTCGCCGAGATCTGACCATATTGATAAACCCACTGGTTTATACGATTTACCACGCATCTCTACCGATAAACTCACGGGTTTTATGGTTTCGCCGAGATCTGACCATATTGATAAACCCACTGGTTTGCCTGATTCACCAGACATTGCTACATTTAAACCAACCTGTTTGGCTGATTCGCCCGTGTCTTCCTGGATGGATAAGCCAACGTCAATAATCTGCCGTGATTTGTTTACCTTGCAGCCTACTGATTTTATTGACTGCCCTTTCGCAAGCCAAATATCACAGCTAACGGGTTTTATGGATTCGCCCAAATGCTCAACTTTTGCCGTTATAGATTTACCGTTGTATGGATATTTGCCAATGTTTAGTGACACCGGTTTTGTGATGTAACTATAAGCGGTCTGTCTCGTGTCGGCAACTACGATACGAGTGACCATTTCGGAATATTTCTCTACTTTTAGTTGTACGGTCTTTTCGCTTTCGTTATAACCCACGGGTGTGTGCAAGCTCACGGGTTTGGTATTTGCGGGGAATCCCAGTTTAGCCACTACATATTTAGTGTTCGCGGGTTCACCTACTTTCGCTCTAACACTACGGATTGTTTTGCCACTGTTCCACCATATCTTTGTCTGGACGGGTTTTGTACGCCAGCTGTAATAGACAACGCTTGTGACAATGTCTTTTTCTGTAAACCCTGATTTTCCAACAGATAATCCCACTGATTTCGTTGAAGTCCATAAACGTTCGACTGATGTTTTAACGGTTTTACATTCTGTTGGTTTTACATGTACATTCAATCCTATGGCTTTTACTGTTTGTGAGGATGGTGGAGGAAAGTATTTTGCAAATATAACATCAATATACGGTGGTGTGTGATCTGCGGATGCCAATGAAATAGTTAATGTGTGCGTATGCGATTGAGTGGGTTGATTGGGTGGTGTAAGGTCATCATAGCTACCTGTCGATTTTGATGCTATCCCAGTATCACCTTCAACATCAGGGTGTGTATGTGATGCGTTACCTCCGATTGTTCCATATCCATTTGCAGGTTTAATGAATTTTTGATTGAATGCCACTATTTTATGCCAATTTAGAGGTGGAGTATCGTCAAAAAGTCCAATCATACCTTCTGGGATAAGTGAATCGCCATCAAGTTTACCCAAAAACACCTCTATATATGGAGGTTCATTGTCTTCTGCAGACGTGGATTGACTAAAACTATGATAGTGATCAATTGCAGCCTGGCGATGCGCCCACCAGTCCGTTTTACTAATTGGAGGACTATGAGTACTTGTGTTTCCACTTACGGTATGAGAATGAGAATTAGAACCACCCATAGCCCCAGCTTCTGAATCACCGCGAATATATTTACCATCTTGTATTGCATATCTTGTCCAACCAGTTGGAGGTGAAGTATCAAAAAGGGTTATTACCCCCTTGGGCAAAGTCTTAGGGATTCCCGCATCACAGGATATAACTTTTAAGCTTCGGTATTCTGGGATGTTATTTTGACTATCTGCACTGATGTTTCCCAATTCATGTGTATGTTCAAAAGAGTACCTATAAACACCAGCAGAACCCCGAGGTCTGGTAAGATATGATGAGGGTTCACTACAAGAGACTAATGATGTAGTATGCGTATGCGTCTCAGCGCCACCAGTCCCGCCATAAGTCGCCGCGCCACGAATGAACTTATGATAAAATGCGCCGCCGACATCTGATACTAACGTCCACCCATCGGGTATCGTTTCGCCATCGAAGAACAGGATCAGATGCGCTACCATGTTACTTTATCTTGCCTAACAAGTTCTCTTTGAGTTTGTCCTTTTCTAAATCCAATGCCGTGATGAGTTCGTAGAGGTTTACTTTGCCAGTGTAAAGTACTGTAATATCACCATTTTGCTCTTTCTTAAATATGACCTGCCATGTGTCCATCGTTTACCCCTTTAACTTAATCCCCAGCAACCCCAGATTCAACTTCATCTTTATCACGTTATCGTACTTTATTACCGCATTACCCGAAACTTCGTTCACCTCGACAACGATGCAATCGCCGGTATAGTCGTTCACCACGGCGCCGATAGTTCTTGATAATATACCACGTCTGCCATCGCTTAATGCAATCGCTTTCTTATATTGGAAATACTGGTATTCACCCGAAATCGTAAACGTTCTTGATGTCCCCGGGTGTTTCAACTGCACCGATGAAATGTTCTCCTTGGGGACATCATCCCATTCAACGTCTGCTTCGGTTACTGTTTTGCCGTCCTTTAAGTGGGCTATCCAACCTATCAAAACTTCTTTTTCTTCACTCATTTTTGCTCTTCAATCACCTCCTATGATACTGTAGAGCTTGGCACTGCTATAAAAATAAATACAGTGCTTTAGACACTGATTTACACAACACTTTTTCTTTTTCCAAAAGAAAACCTGTGCTAAAAGAAAAACATGAGTTCTTTTGGTAAAGCTTTTCTTCTGAAGAAAAGGTTTGTGTTAATCTGTGTCAACAATTTACATTTTACGTATAGGTATATATCACGGCGTACACGACCTGATGCCCACCCGTTCCCGGGGCTGCGTCTTTCGGTATCACACACGCGAGCCCCAGAATGAAATCGAATGCCGCTCCGTAGTCGCCTGTGAACTTTACCGTGTTCGTTGTTCCCTTCAGTGCATACGTGCTCGTATTACGTGCCTGGTTGTTCCACTCCGTAGGTGCTGCACTTTCGCCTCCGCCTGCTTCCTCAACGCCTTCGATACCACGCAGCCACGATACACTACCGGTCATTGTTGTGCCATCGAGGATCTCGTTCCCTGAAGGTTCGGTTCGCGCTTCTGCATCTGCGCTGTCGTCAAATGCGGTAAACTCGGGCTGCGAAGCTACGGCACCGCTTGAATGTATCTTCAGGATGTCCGTGAATGCTGTCGGGTCGCCATTATCCGCTTCTAAAATCTCTGCCCTCAATATCTCCCAATCACCTGCCGCGTGGTCCACCCATAATTCCTCGGCGAACTTATCTATGTCCGTAGGCGGTGCCATTACCGTATCTTCGGCACTTGCCGCGCCTGCTTTGCACCACGCTAACGAATCGTCCACCTCAATTTCCTGCCAGATAGGTGCCAATGTCGGGTCGGTTCTCGGTCTTTTATTGCCGTACCACGTCCAAGTCACATCAGCCATTTTCCATCACTCTCCTTTTCATTTCTTCTTACATCTCCCTCCTGATTGCCTTAACCTTTTAAATTCAACCAATAAAAACTTTTCTTCACATCGCTTCCTCCCACATTATTACCGCTTCCGCTTTTCCCCCTTCGGTTATCCCCTGCGCACGTACCCAGAACTTGCGGTCACCTTCGCTCGTACCAATGGTATAAACACCATAAGGGAACCAGCACATAAAAACACCGTCGTCCGGTGCCGTTCCCGGGGCTATGATTTCGCTTTTCTCCGGGTTTAACGGTGTCAGGCACACGTCTATATTTGATGCTTTTTTTACACGCACTATCACACACGTTGGAGACAATTTAGCACCGGTTTTCGCTGCGACTTTTGTTATATTACTCATCTCTGTTGTTGTCAGGGTTGCTGCATCGTATCTCCACCCGGTTGCTTTCGGCCGGGGTATGACTGGCATCGGTTCTGCCACGGGTGGTGGCGCCGCCATCATCTTCAACAAGTCCCGTATCTCTGCTGCTGTGGTTCCTAAAGTTTGCTCTTCTCCTCCATCCATATTCTATTCCCTATTGTTTACGCACTTGGGGCAGGTGACTTAATCATTTTCGTATACACGAAATACACCACCACGATTATTACGACTGCGATTCCCACGCCTGCCACGATTTTCTGCCATGTTTCCATTTTTTATTTCTTTCCCTCCTTCTTTCCCCTTCACCCTATCCAGGCACTTCAATTTCACGCCATAGCTTTATCACCATCACTATTAACGCAACTATCGCTATCGCCTCGACTGCTTCTATTGCTATCAGAGTTATCGGGTATTCTGGCATTTTTGGTTTCTATATTTTTCTTTATCTTTCATCTATTTAAAGGTATCGAAAATTAATGATAATGATACCTGAAGCTTAGTTCGCAAGTTGCATCTGCTTGATCACATTTCATCCGGTAATATACTGTTTCACCAGCAGGTATATCAAGGCTTCGCACTCGTATCTGCTGAATCGGGGGTAATTTTGTCGTTTCCCCAGAAACAAAACGATGCCTCGATATAATGATTTTTGATGCACCATAGGCGATTTCAATTAAGAACGTTTTCTCCTTTACTGAAACATCTTCAACCATAACTGCGCTGATATGCCCTTCATTTGAAGCAAACTTCGATGATAACGTGACTGCGTTATTATCTACTATTTCAGCCCACGCACCGAAAGTGTTCGCTACATTACTCGCCGTGAACGTAACTGTTTCATCGGTATCCTCAGGGAAGATAAACGTTTCGTGATGTGATTCTATCCCTTGTGATTCGAGGCTGTCCCTGCTCCTCTCGTACGTTTCATTAACGCTCCGGTGCATCATCTGTATTTCGTTATCGTGTATCACATTCAATCCTTTTGCCCTCGTTATGAGGTCAGCTATCTTTCTTCTTGTTACTCCCATTGTTACCGTTTCGCCTCTTCGAGTACTTTTTCGTATATCTTCTGCAATCCCCGTGCCGTATCCATAACGTCCATGTGTTTTAGCGCGGTTTCGCGGCACCTGTTCCTCACACCTTTGGGGTCGCCCTGAATGTCCGCCCAGCATCTGATTATCTGTTCTGCCATCTCGGATGGTTTATACGGGTGGAAATTGTATGGCGTATGCTCGTAGCCACCTGCAATTACCGGTGTGCCACAAGCGGTTGCTTCTCGCGTTATCCGATGCGCTACTTCCACAGGGGTTATAACCATATCGCAACCCCGGTACACATCGTCTATATCGTTTATAATACTGTCGAATTCGCCAATGAATCTATCAAAATGCGCAGCATTACAAAGAGCGTACCAGATATTTTTATCCTTCTCTGGCAGCCCATATAGATGCAGTTTCAATTCAGGTAAACTTCGCTGCGCCAAAGCGACCCCGTGCAGAATGTGATACGGGTGCTTCATAAATCGCCACGCATCGCAGAATACTACGTTCGGCTTGCCACTACCGTTAAATGCGTATTTCTTGCCGTTCGGATTCCACTTGTTGAGGTTACACCCAGCAGGGACGTAATAGCAATTAGGCACATAATCCTTATAATACACGTAATGCTCTTTCCACAACGTTACGAATGCGGAGAACCGAGAAGATTTGATAAAACTTAACATTGTTGAGAAGGGTGCTGGGTTGCCTGGTTCAACATTAAACAGTTCGCTTTCAAAAACATCTCGCGGGCAGCCGTGCATTATCATTACAATTGGTTTGCCTTTGCGTTTGTAATCTTCAGGGATTGCAGAACTCAATACATAAACATCCGCATCGTCAGCCCATGATATGTCTTTCGAGATGATGAGGTCACCCGTTGAGTCGTCAGTATAACCACCCGCGTAATTGTTCGTATCTATTAAACCAGCGTCCATGCCAAGCTTATTCTCTGCGACTATTAGCTCGGCTACCGTACTATACATCCCGCTTGTGTGTACTCCCATGTGGCAGAAATGAGCAACTTTCATTTTGATACAACCAATTTATAGTATTGCCCTTGTAGCGCAGGTTTACTATATTTTATCTTCTTGAATCCTGTTTCTTTTAACTGTGTTAGTAACGGTTCTATTTCTACTGTTTCGTCAACAGGTTGGAATAATTTGAGGTTACCAAAGGGATATGCTTTCCGTAATTGTTTCATATAATCTGGGTGAGGGATATTAATAATCAACATCCCTGTATCTGTTGTCAAGTTATTCAGGAGTTTAAATAGTTTGGAGTGCTTGTCTAATTTGACATACTCCAAAACATCCGCAAGCACCACGCAGTCAAATTTGTAGTAGAACCGTTCAAAGAATATTGACCCACATCTGAACTTGGCGCCCGAGTGCTTTCTCGCATACTCGATCGCTTTAGGTGATAAATCAAGCCCTATAACATCTGCACCCATCTGATGTATGTGTTCGGTCGTAATTCCTATCGCACAGCCTAAATCAAGCACTTTCATATCCGGTTTTATCCACTTATCTAAGAACATTAATGTATCTTTATTTCTCGCATTATCTTTCTGCTCTATCATGTGTGGTACAAGAGAATCGTAATAATCCGCTATGTTATTACGATTATAGACCGCTTCGATAAGCTCTCGTATCTTCACTGCCATATCTACTGAATCGTAAGGTTTTGTGAATTCATAAGCTTCAATTGATGTTCGTAACTTTTGGATAGGATCTAAATCTGCCCAAGATTCAAGTTTAGCGTATAACTCCTTTGGCGAATTGTAAACGTATTTGGGCGAATACACCTCTTCGGCACCATTCCATCCCGCTAACAGTGGATAACACCCCGTTGCCATCGCTTCAATCACATTTACTGCAGTCCCTTCTTCCCGGGAATGGCTGATTATAATGTCCTGCGACTGCATAAATCCCGCAAGGGTTCTTCTGTCCATTCCTGGCAATATCTTAATTCTTGGATCTTTTTCTGCTAATCGCCTCACCGTGGTGCCGTAGCTCACATTCCAATCGGAGTCGTGGGCTACTATATTTAATCTGAAGCGAGCATCTACATCTTTGAACCACTGAATCATGTCATAAGCCCTTTTTATCTCTATCAAATGACCCACAAGGCAGATGTTGAAAGGCTGAGCGAAGCCCCTCTGAACGAATTTGAAGATATTGTGGTTTACAACATTTGTGGGCAACACCATATCGCTTCTCGGTTTATTGCCTATGTTGAGCCCCCCTTCTGGCGCTTTCGCTTTTGCTAATCGCTCGTAAAATATGTCTTTTACGTGTTGCGCACTGAAGATAAGCACATCAACGGCACTCCAATTCAATGTGTAGATGTATGGGTTATAGAGTTCAATCCTGTGCAATCTAACGATTATCTTCTTCTCGGGTACTAAATTCAAAGCGAATTGGAAAGGTACTTGAGCAAATTCGCACCATATCAAATCCGCCCATGTGCAAAGCTTGCCAAGGTTAAAGGCGTTCAGCCCACTATCCGAGGTTTCTTCGTAAAACAGGACGGTATGCTTCTTGATGAGTTCTGCAACTATATCCCCGAAAAAGTTATTGTTGACACTTATAACTGCTATTTTCATCTCTAAAAAAAGAAAGAAGATATAGCTTATAAAACCAAGCTATATCGTATATTCGAGCTCGACCACACTGTCACTCATTATACTCGCTGCCACCGAATTTGACACTCCTGACGCTTTTGCGACCAAAGCCATCTTTAACGGCAGAGTAGTCATTCCTGCCAACTTCACCGCACCACTTCTGTGAACACTTGTCAATGTTGTCGAAGGAGACAGAATTGAATCCGTCAAATCCGGCGCTGTCGCGGCGATACCTGTTCCGCTTGCAAGCGATGATGCAACCCATTTCGTATACACCGGATTAGTCTCGTTGCCTGACTTATGTTTCCATCCGAGATCTATAAAAACACTTTTGAGTGTCTTCGTTTCGCTTTCAGGACCATCAATCACTTTTGTCGCCATCAATTCCCAAGCGGTACCATTCGCAACACCCGCATCTTCGGTCTGTATAGTGGGGTCTGCAGTAAGTTCTGCCGTACCGTGTGCGAGATAGCGTTTGATCAATGCGAGCTGTGTGCCTACTTTTGCACCTACAGTTGCTATCTTCGATTGCGTGGTGTCATGCTTCGAGCCTATCAGCGTATCCGTGGTTGTATGCTTCGAGCCTATCAGCGTATCCGTGGTTGTATGCTTCGCTGCTATATCCGTCTTGAGTTTCGATTCCGCATCATCTACGTTTGCGTCCGTTGTCGTATGCTTCGAGTCTATCAGCGTATCCGTGGTTGTATGCTTCGCTGCTATATCCGTCTTGAGTTTTGATTCGGCGTCATTAACCTCTGCATCAGTAGTCGTATGCTTTGAGTCTACTTCGTCTTTAATATCCCGCCTTAGCATTTCTTCCGTCATTTTTTACATATCACCTCCCTTTTTTTCAACATATCATGTCAGCGTCATGCTCACCCGGAGTTCCGTTGTGCTTACCACGTCCACATCCGCAGTTCCGCTATCCACGATGGTGAGAAGCGCTATTGTAAACGGAATGTTATCCATAGCCCCTAATTTTATCTGTCCTGATCGATGGAAAGTGCCTGCTCCCACGAGCTCATCGGTCAGGTCCACGGCACTTGCGAATACAAAAGTATCACCTGCACAGACCATCCATTTTGATCGTGGGTTTACACCATTAGCAACTTTCCATGTAAGGTCCGCATACACGTACTTGGTAACACCATCCAGATCCGGAGTTATCTCATAGCTCTTTACAACCGCGGCATCGCCGTATGCTGTTGCAGTACTTGTACCCGAATCGTCAACTTCCGTAGGGTCCGCCGTCAGCGTGCCAGTTGTTGGCTGCGCCGGCTGTGCCGTGAACTCTATCGCCAGACTGCTAACCTTTGATATTATCTCTTCTTCCCGGACAATTCTACCATAAAAGTAAGCCGTTGGTAATGCCGTTGTAGTGTCGCCAATGGTTACACCGCCACCAGAGAACGTTATCTTGAACAAGTCGCCGACTGCCCACCCTGATGCCGTTTCAAACTTCTCAGTGCAATAAATCCGCCCGGCTGCTTTTGATGCACCCGTTTCTGCAACAACATTAGTTAATGTGCCATCTCTGATTTTGTCTATTTTGTAATTCCCCGCTGTAATTGCAGTATCAGGTATTATTATGTCACCAGGATTCAGCAACTCCATTGAAAATTCAGCTTCGTCATTTATCTCTACATTATCTGGACCGGATTTCGCTGCATACGTGTATATCCCTGCTTCTATACCATTTATTGCATCTCTGATTGCTTCAAGCGAATCCGTCGAGGAGTCAAACGTCTCCACAAACGGCGAAGCAAAAGGCGCTTTATTAAGAGCTTTTCTCATATCCTCTTCCATACTGCTCATCTTTTTATTGCCTCCTCATGTATCCTGGATAAATGCGTGTCTCACCACCCACTCCTGTCCACTTGGTACTGCACTCGAAAGTTGAAGCGATACTTGTATTGTTTTTCCCGCGGTCACGGCACCGCCGAGTGTGAGATGGTCTTCATCCGTACCTTTCTTTGCATGTTTTCTGCATATTTGCTTGAGATTTACGCCGTCTATTTTGTGATATAGCCTGCCTGTGACAGTGACACCACTGCCGATATTCGATAAGTCAAGTTCACACCACAAATATCCGTGATGCCACACGGCAAATTCGTCAGGTGCGCCTTCATACGCAAACTTTACCTCATTTGTACCATCCCCGGGAACTATTGTGTGGTTACCCACCAGTTTATGCCCTATACCCGGTGCTACGCTTGGTGGGATTGCAAATAGAAGCCCTGAATTGCTATTCCTTGCGATCCCTACTACTTGACTCGTCCCTGTTTCTGGTGCATCCTTACTGAAATATCCAGGGGTTGTAGAAACGTAGATATAACCGCCAGGGAGAAAGTCCCCTGTCTTTTGCAGCCCTACGACCATACCCGCGGGCACGATAAGCGCTTCCTCGTATGCTTTTGCCGAGTGCTGCAAAGCGCCGATGCAGGGCATCCTGTTCGGGTCGTTTGCATCCGCCAGCAGCAGTATATTCTTTGACTGGCGTGACTGGCATACCGCGGACTTTGCCGGCATGTCCTCACCCGCGATATATAACGCAAGTGGAGGCGTATTATGCTCGTATCGTACACCGTCTCTTAGTTCTTCTGGCATTTTTCCTTCACCCCTGAATAAATCTTACCCCTCCACCAACACCGGATACCCAAATAGCACTAACGCAATGCCTTTTATCGCTGCCCCTCCTTCGTCATTCAAGATCCTGAAGTAAAACTTCTTGTTCGCTGGTAATCGCGGGAATCCGGTGTCTTTTGCTAATGGTATGTACTTTGGGTTTTGCCTTGTCCCCCGACATGAATAGGGGAATCCCACTAATAGTTTCTGCTCGCCGCCGTTGGGAAATATTGAGAAGTCAAGCTTTACCTTTGACTCCCACACGGTATTTAGATCGTCAATGCTAAAAACCAGCCCGTCAAGTGCAAACTCGTATTTGTCTCCATCCCGTACTATCGTTTGATCGGATACTGACTGGGTACTGGCAAGCCCTCCCGCGGTGGTATTCACGTATTCAAAAATTGCTCTAAGCGTACCAAGTTTTTCCATTTTTATCTTGCCCCTTCCCTTCGCCGAAGAAAAACAAAGATTCTCCTCGTATTAAAATCATACGAGGAGAGGCCTCGCTGCGGCAATTACGCTTGCTGGTATCCTCTGCTCTGCGGGTATCTCCTGATGGTACTCTGCCAGTGTGTACAGGTCCATCTTCTTGGTACCATCTGGTGTTCCTGCGCCTTTATTCACGAACACATAGCTCTGTTTGTGCGGGTATCTCACCGTGTGATACGCCTCGTTGATTTCTCTGAGGCTGAATATGTCCCTTCCACCGCCGCTTCTCAACGCGTAGTAGGTCATCAATACGGATGTCGGGATTGACGTGTAGGTAAATACTACCTCGCCCGTTGCGTAATTGATTGACGATATTCTCAATCCTGCCCCACCATCTGGTGTCCCTAAAACCTCGGTACTTGCCATCGGGTTATGCGTTAACTTATTCGGTAGCGGTCTTATGTCGTCAATGTATATAGTTATGGTTTCACCCACGTCGCTGCCTTTTATGGCATTCCCTGCTACATCCACTAACCCGACTGACGCAACCGCATCCAGAGCCTCCGGTGTTTTCAAGTACAGCACAACATAAGCCATGTTGTCTTTATCGCCTGCTATATCAGGTATCTCTGGTAATAATATCTCTTCTATTGGGCTCCCGCATCCTGCTGTATTGTCAAGCCGTAACGCCACGGCACCCGGTGCTATTCTGGCATCCGCTGCATCCGACCTGTCTGCTCCTATCCACATGCCTACCGCGGTAAAACCACTTATGTCCACTGCTGAGGCGAGATCTTTATACGCTATCAGGTCAGCACAACCCACGTTGTCTATAACAAGCTTTGCGGATTTCGCGCCTTCTTGTACTATGGTGTCTTCTAAACCTGGTGTACAATGCCCTCCAGAACCATCAGCCCATATCGCTTCACAGTCAGCGATACTATTGAAGTACAGCGTCTCCTCGACAATTCTCGTTATGCCGTCCGCAGGTGGCAAGAACATGTGATCCAATCGCGGCTGCGCACCAACGTCTATCCGGTCGTGCTTAATGCGGAATTCCACGTCTTTCGGTAGAACTCTCTCGTCAGGCCACATAACCTGTATCGTATTCCTGATGATGTAGTATATGTTTGCCGCTGGCGCTATCGAGTACCGTGGGTCCTGTGGATTCCACTCTACCAAATCCGCGACTGCTCCTGAAGTGTCCAGCACATACTGTTTACCCGGTGCAAAACCAGCATCTATCGTAACGTCTTTCCAGTATAACGGTCGTAGCTGTTTATACTGATGTTCCACAGATCGAGACATAAGATACCGGTTTATCGGGTCATCTGTTGACAGAACGCCTTTATACAATGACCCCCGGAGGTATATCCTTCTGTCTGACTCTAACCCGGTTATCTCTATCTCGCTATCTACTGGCAATGGCCATTCAAATCCTGTGAATCCCCACTTCAAGCCGTTTCTTGTACTCGCACGCATCACGTTGAGGTTGTTGCTTGCCTTATAAAATGGCGCTATATATTCGTCAATTGTAATATACGGACGGTCTCTTATGCCGACACTAACAGGTTTTGTAGGCGGTGAATCCGTACCCATCTCACGTATCAGCGCTGCACGAATATGTGAATCCTCGATCTTTATCCTGCCCGTAGCTGGTCCCTCTGGCGTTAAATCACTGCCGTATATGACCAATTCCCAATTATCTACTCTTTCTATTGCCATTTTTTTCCTTTTTCCTCCTTTTACAATTCCGTTCCCATCATCGGCAATTCCTCTTCTCGCGCTGGTAGCCTCTCTTCCGATGGTTTTGGTCTATATCTTGTTCTCGCCTTTGCCTTCGCCTTTCTTACCTTTACCACTCTCGACTCTGCCATTTTTCGTATCACCTCTTGAGTTCAAAGCTTATCCGGAACATGTCCATCCACGAACTGATCTCCGAGAACACCATACCCCAGCCGATATACTGCAGTAGATGGTATCTTATTTTACCACCATAGAGCGCCAACGCAACACCTATCGCTGTATGGATACCTGATGCAATACCCGTACTGTACAAGGGGTATTTCTCCGGGTATTTGTCTTCCAGTACTCTGTCTAACCCTGACTCTGCCATCATGTGCGTAATAGAGTCGATTAGAACGCCCACAAACGTAAACCCGACTTCACTACCACTAAACTCTTCCAACCGTCTCAATCTCTCTGCCATTTTTGCATCACCTTTCTCCTATTTTATGCTTTGAATAATAGATTTGGTGGAGGGTATATATAAAGGAAGTGGTTAGAGGAGTTAAATGGCTGAAATGATGGATATGAAAAGGGACATATTTATATACATCTAAAAACAATCGCTAATTATGCCCGGTGATGTTAAGCGGATTACGGTAAAATTGGGGGAGGGAGTTAGAAAAAGAGTTGTAAAGTATGCGAAGGACAAGGAGGTGCGACTCCCCCGGGCTTATGGCGAATTGATTGAAAAGGGATTAATGTCTGAAGAAGCCGCTAAGGCAAGTGATGAGGAGCCGGAGAGATATGATAGAGAAGTGGCGCCTATTTGGAAGTAGAAGCGAAATAGGTGGATATTAATCATCTTCTTCTGGCTAAAAATCGCTCCCATATATCCAATTCAAACTTTTCGCCCCGCCGACCAAACTCCACGAGGTAGAATACTTCTTTGGGGTATTTTCGCTCACCGCGTACAAGAGTGTGTACTTTTACTTCCACTACCTTCCCTCGACCTCGCCAGAGATATTTGCGGTTCTCAAATCTGAATCCGATTTCTCTTCTCCCTTTCCATGTGAGCTTTACAGAATCGCCTATTTTGAATTTAGCTTTACCGAGAACATTTAAGCAATAAGCTGTATGGTACGCTTCTTCCGATGTAGGAGCTATATCTTGGGTCATACTCTCTTCCCTTCAAAAAAAATAACAGGGAACACGGTTTAGAGGTGAAGAGCCGGGCTGTATGGTCTTCCTTTCTCCCCGTGTTCCCCCTATTTTGTTTAGCCCACCTCTTCCGAGGCGAACTCTTTGGCTATGAAATGATACACTCGTGGTTTTATTCCCATCTTCTCAAATTCTTTATCCAATTTCCTCAAGCTTTTTCGTCATTTTTACTTTTTCTCCTTCCTCGTCAGTCGTATGAATTCTTCTGGCTCAAGGATAGCTATCTCATTCCCGGCTCTCTCCAACTCCACCTGGTTCTCTGGTTTCTCTTCTTCCTGCGCAGCCCTTGTGATTGCATTCGAAAGCCCCCATTGCGTTGGTGCTTCCTGGGTTGTGAAGAAATCCAATAGGTCTTTCTTCTTATCCTCGCTGATATTGTATTGCGCTGCAACACTATCCACCGCGGTAGTAGGCGATTCCACTTCGACTTCCGTGCCACGTTTCAGCTTCTCAACCCATTCGTTGAATATCGTTGGGTCAAAGGTCGCTTTTATCACGTCCTTGACTTCGCTCCAAAACGCTTCATCCTTCTTCCTGTGCGTTTCGTCACTCCAAATGTTGCCAATATCCCTTCTCTCACCTACATGTATTTTGCTGATTGTCTCTTCCCCGATTAGACCGTTGTTGCATATCAACCGCAGTATGAACGGTTCCACCTTAAACTTACCGTTACCCACTTCGGAATTGCTCAGTATCAATCCCGGAACTACTTTATCGTTTTCTTTTATCTCACGTATTTCGTGCGGTTGTATGACTTTCACGTACATGCGTGTTTCGGTTAGGTCACACCGGTGGATGTCCACACCATGATGTTTAAATTCGCTCAGTGCTGCAAACAGTAAGTCATAGTTATCCATTGGCCTGTACCGGTCACCCAAGATAGCTCTGACCTCTCCATCCAGTATTCGTATCAGTCTTCGCTCTTTTTCGTGTATCCATGCGTTCACGTTCTTCGCTAACAGGTCAAATCGCCCTGCTTCCATCATCCGTTTGTAGTATTTTCCCGGTATCCCTGTCTTTTCTGCAAGTTGCGAATGCGCCCACTCGGTGAGAGGATATTTCCCAGCGCTGTTCATTCCTTTTTTAATCACTGGGATAACGAGTTTTAATTCTTCCTCCCCTACTTCTCCCTTTCCCGACGTTAATCCGGGCTCAGCATGTATCTTCCGGCTATCCACGATAATGTCCATCGAATTCTTCTTCTGTCTTTCTAATTCCTTACTCAACTCTTCCAATTCTAACTTCATCTACAATACCTCCTTCTTCTTTCTTTCCATCTCTTCCACATGCCCACACCGATGACATACCATTGTTCCATCTCTGATACGTACATGCACTTGCGTAGAACCGCACTTTGGGCATCGTGGTGCGTTGCTTTCCGTATTAGCCACGGTTGGCCTCTTCGTCTCTTCATTCCACTTCTCTACCCTCTCTGCTGCAGCTTCTAACCGCTTAGCCCCGTCGCTTTTATTTTTCCCTTCGCTTTTTTCTTTTACCATTTCTTTTACCTAATTTTTTATTTTTTTATTTTTATATATAAAGGGTGATGTTTTATAATATCAAAAACATATATAGTGGAATTATGCTTGAGCGGATACGAAAGAAAATTAGAGATTTTGTTAGGGGAGTGACTGTGGTTATAGCAGTGATACGGTTTTTAATTTGGTGCTGGTGGAACAACTGGAAGAAGAAGAAAGCAGAGAAAACGGGTCGGTAGCCATAACGCTTTTGACTATCGTGAAGGAGATATTCTTGAAAGAGTTGATATTAGCTTTCTGAACTCCCGGGGTTCTCTAAATGGCCTCCTGAGTACGCTGGCTTTGTCTCTGACATCCTCACCGCCCTAAAGGGCGATGGTTCCTACTCCTATCCTATGAAGTAGTGGGTGTGCCACCACCCAGTTATCCCTATCCCATACGGGCTTTGGGAATATCGGATTTGCTATGTTCGCTACGCCATTCACATCTGCATTTATCGCTATTCCTTTCGCCTTGCAGATGTATAGTCCCCTATATCTTCGCCCTCCTCTATGCTCCTTACCACATAAACAGCATGTCTTTGACGTTTTATGCTCGTCTCTTTTCATCATTCCTATGCCGTAGTTCTCTGCTGTTACTCTTAGTCTTGTGTAGATATAGCTAAACGACCAAAAGTTGTTTATCATTGTATTCGTCTTTTTCCCCTTCCTTCCGCTCTCTCTTATATGTGTTACATCGCCTATATCTATCTCTGATACACCTTTCTCATAGCATTCTGCTACGAATCGGGCTATTATTGTGTTCACTACCTGCCTGAATCTTCTCTTTCTCTTTTGATATAACCGCCTTAGCTTCTTACTGCTCTTCCGACCTATCTTATCCAATTCTGATTGGCATTGTGCTATCTGCTCTGTCCAGTACCACCAATCGCTCAAGATGCTTCTGCCTGAATATATTATTGCTTGCTCTTCTCCTTCTATCCATCCCGTTATCAAGTTCAATACTCCGGGATCAATGTATGCTATCTTATTTCCTCTTGGTTGATGTAGAGGCTCTGCCTCTACCGGCATGTAGCATTTCCATTGACCTTCGAGAGTATCATAAACGATTTCTAATCTGCCCTGTTTTCCTTCCCACTTATTCTTGCCTTTCCACCGTATTTTGAATTTAAAAGGCAACTTGAGATATTTTCTACCAAGTTTGTATAAATCGGACCGAATAAGAATGCGCAATATTCGTTTTCCGGTAGCCTTATCTTTCCAGTATCCCGGTGGATGCGGTCTGTCCTCTGTCTTACCCGCTTTGTATAATTTCAGCAATGCGAAAAATGATTTCCAGGCTTCGTTATTCTTGTTTATTATCTGTTGCGCAGTCCCAGAACCAATTAACTTTTTATATTTGTGATACAACTCATCGGTATTCCAATCGATTTCACCATCAAAGAAGGATTGACGCCGTTTATAATTTATCTCGTTATACATCCGAGAACAGTTATCCGCCCAGTCGTGCAGAACTGCTTCTTCTTCCTTCCCGGGGTTCAATGAGTAGGTATTCGTTCTTCTCATTTTGCCATTTGCTCCTCTACGTATCTTTTGATTGTCTCAGAAGAGACATGACCATGAGTAGAGACGAAATAAGCACGAGTCCAGATGCCTTTTTTCCTACGTAGATATGGATATTCAAGTCCTAACTTCCTTGCGGAAACGCCTTTGAAGAGATTAGCGAGATAAGAAGGCGAATGGCGTGGTGGTGTAGAGACAAAAAGATGGATATGGTCGGGCATAATTTCAAGAGCGAGAATATCCAATTTATGTTCAGCAGCAATAGAATGGAGAATTTGCTTCAACTTCTCCACAACACCGTCTATAAGGATGCCTTTACGGTACTTCGGTATCCAAACAAAATGGTAGTTGCATAGATATTTCGAGTGCCTTGTAGAATGGTAGTCTTGATTTTGCATACAGTGAATAGTATGGTTTTAAGTATATATAAAGCTTTCAATGTATTATGATGAAAAGTCGCATTCATCCCCGCCCTAAAGGGCGAGGCTTTCTGCGTGGTGAAATGGTAA
>Ga0190285_1000026_pt1 | contig 27063 bp, 31 predicted proteins | sample 48691823_MG_FD_163429 | JGI IMG/M metagenome (GOLD analysis project Ga0190285, IMG submission 163429) | Hydrothermal vent microbial mat bacterial communities from Southern Trench, Guaymas Basin, Mexico - 4869-18-2-3_MG | ecosystem: Environmental > Aquatic > Marine > Hydrothermal vents >...
ACATGCTCCCGCTTTATTTTCATGAAGAGAAGGATTGTATCAATAAACTATAAATCGTCTCCAACACAATCTGGACATAAAAGTTGTAAACTTGGGACTATTATCGGAACATCTCCTATATTCGCGATGACGGCATCGAATGTTACCACTTCTCCCTCTGTGAAATTATAAGGCGTCCATGTAATGTTCGACACGGTTAAATCCGATTGTTCAACCACCGGAAGATTCAGAATCATGATGTTGTTTGATTCGTTGGATTCAAAGATTGTATTTGTATCATCTGCCTTAACTGAGAGGTCATAACTGCCGGGAACTGCGGTCCAATTGCTTGAGACGTTGATTGATGCTCCTGCGGTAAGACTATTAACCGCGCCCGTGCCAATTTTAGTGCCATTAACGTAAAACCCGACTTCAAAAGACTTATTAGCGTTGCTCACGCCTATATTTCGGATTTCCGCATCAAATGTGACCTGCATTCCATCATAGAATATATCAGGAGTATATGTGAGCCCGGTAACGGTCAAATCCGATTGATTAATTTCTGTGAGTGGTGCTGTAAGTCTGTTATTTAACTCATCTATCTCCTGGATGCTGTTGTAATAGTCAGCCACAACAGTGACATTCCTGGCAGACGCAGTAGCAAGCCATGTCTGCGTTACTATCTGTAACTCGCTGGCGTTTAAACACGCAATCTGAGTCTGCCCGAGGTAGTCATCATCTATGTAGAAGCGAACATAAAACAGCGCGGGAGTATATCCGTCCCCAACATTTCGTACACTTGCGTTAAAGAGTACAAGCCCGCCTTCATTTATTTTTGCAGGCGTCCAGTTTATGTTCTCGACTGTAAGATCCGCGCGGCCGATTAATTCTATACCGACTGAATCAGTGACAGAACGACCACCGCTGTTTGTTGCTTCTGCCGTTATCTGATGTACTCCTGTAGAAAGTGTTGAGTTACTGAATGACTCGCCCGAACCGATAAAACCATCAATACTCGAAGTCCAGTTAATTGCAGAGCCTGTAAGGATACCATCCAGAGGATCAAAGCCAAGTGCTTTGAATGCTATTTGGTCACCCTGTACAAACAACGAGTTGTTCGCAGGCGCAAGAATAGTAATCTTCAAAGGCTGGTTTACTGCTAAAAAGACCGTTACCACTTTGTTTATATCTATGTTGCTTGTAACGTAATTAGAAGTACCGTTGAACTCGGCTGAGATGTTGTGCGGGTTGTAGTAGGTTTTACCTGCGCTTGTCTGTCTGTATTCCGCAGCAACTATATTTCTTACCCGCCCTTCGGCATCCGTAGAGCCATTGAATATTTGCAGTTCCGCAGAATCTTTTACAGAAACATTTGCATCCGCGATCGGATTTGTATTGGCATCCAGGACATTTACATCGAGATACCACGAATAATCCAGCACACTGCCAGAACCATAGAAATAAACTTTGGACTCGTCAAAGATGGTATCAATGGAATTGACGCTACCACTATAGATATAATAATCGTAATTTGACGTACTATGAATAATTGTTGTATCGCTAACAGTAATATCCGAATAATAAGTTTGTATGCCGCCTCCGGTATATTTCAAGAAATTGCCTGAAATATTCGCACTTGAGTACCATATATTTAATCCATAGCTACCACTCCTGAGTATAAAGTTATTCCGAATAGTGGGCGAGGCATGGTCTGCATAAATGCCATAGCTCGCGGTGTCTTTAATTGTGCTATTACAGATAACAGAAGAGTCATCGCTTGAATCATAGAAATAGATGGAATTAGCCTTGTTAACAGTGCAGTTCTGCATGTTCAGGTAGCCGTAGTTTCTGAAGTTGTAATATATGTTCAGTTCCGGATATGATGGTGCCACATTACTGTCATATAAGAATAGACTACCTCCGTCCTGAACCTCTATCTTGTACCTCGCACTGGTCGTATACCGCAGTTGCAAAAGCGTATTGTTAAGCGAAAGCGATCCCCCGTTCTCTATTATAACATTGCCATTGTCCACGATTATTGTCTTGTTGGAATGAGAGACGGAGTTATTGATAATCCAGTCGCCAAAGATCACCATTGGCTGACCGGGAATGTAAACCTCCTCACCCAACACGATGGTATCGCTCTTTGTGCAGGTTACGTTGCTTTCAATAGTGCCATTTGGATACCCGGATTTGGTTGCTTTTAGTATGTGTGGCGTGTAATTGAGCATTGTAGCAGGACCCTGAGTAAACTCTTTTATAGCGAGCAGAACCTGCCCGCTATCATCCGTTACTCCGCTGGTAACAATGCTGTTTGCGTTATCGAATACCTCTACCAGTGAATTATTGACCGGCAGATAGTCATACTCAACAGTGACCGTATCGTGCCAGTAGACATCAAGCACTCAGCCGGAGACGTAAACCCTGGATTTGTTGAAGCTGGTGTTACTGGATTTTAGGTATGCACTACCACTGAGATAATAATCATAGCTCGTGCTGCTGATGCTGGAGTTCTCGACTGTAACACTCTGTGAATCGGTTCTAATGCCGTAAGTTTGATTTGTGATAGTGCAATTAACGATATTTGTAGTTGAATAATACGCGTATACACCATACTGGCCGTTTCCTTCTATTATATTGTTGATAATAGTTGCGGAATATGAGTAACGAATATATATTCCTCTGTTAGACTTTATCGTATTGTTCTCTATTCTTGGCGATGAAGAATCAACATATATTCCGTAATTACCGCTGTTAGAGATGTTGTTACCGCGAATCGTGGGAGAAGAAGAATAATCAACATATATTCCGTAATTACTGCCAGAGATGCTGTTATCGCTAATCGTGGGTGATGAATAACGGTAAGCACGTATTCCATAGCTATAACCGGATATGTTGTTGTTGATTATGTCTGGTGAGGAGTAATAGTAGGCATAGATACCATACGAACCACTGCCGGAAATCGTGTTGTTAATAATAGTCGGCGAGGCATGGTCTGCATAAATACCATAGCTTCCGGTGTTTTTAATCGTACTATTATTGATAACAGACGAATCATCGCTTGAATCATGGAAACAGATGAAATTTGCCTTGTTAACAGTGCAGTTCTGCATGTTCAGGTAGCCGTAGTTTCTAAAGTTGTAATAATAATTACCCGTTATGTTAGACCCGGTAGTGTACAAGCTACCCCATTGTTGTATAGTTATAGTTCGCAGTCCATCTGCCGTACCGTTCATTATCAACGTCACGTTGGTTAAAGTCAAAGAAGCGTCACTGAGTATGTTTAGATTGCCATTCAATATTATCTCCTCGTCTGAGTATGATTCTGTTCCTGAGACAACCCAGTCACCAGAAGCGGGAGCCTCAGAGATATTTATGATTGCGTTGCTTTCGTTCTCTATCGAGTTGTTAGAAAGCGCAGGCGCGACAAAGTTTATTGCAGAGGGAAACGTATCTTCTACGGTTTCCTCGGACTCGGGCAGGGTAGTGAAGCAGTATTCCGTGCTTTCGGTACAATTGCCATCCGATGTGCTGTTTACAACATAGTAATAAGTTGTGTTCGGTAAAAGCCCGCTAAGTTAGATGCGGTGCTCTGTAACAGATGAAGGGTCATCAACAAACGAAGTGTAATTTCCTGTTTCGGTTCCGTATTTAACCCGGCTATCTGAAGGTTGGTCTGTCATCCACGTGATGGTAGTGGAATTGGCGGTTACGCTAATAGCGGATATGCAGGATATCAATATTGATAAGTGGTGTTATAAGCAAGATAATCAGGGATGAAAGTCACTTCGTTCCCATGCCAGTTAAAAATGCCGTCAACTGATGGATGGAGGGAAAATGCACATTCTACTGAGGTTTCATTCATCGCCTCGCTAAATGTAACTTGTATGGATACGTTTACTGAAACATTATCACCTGTTGGTGTATAGTCAATTATTGTTGGCTGTGTCGTGTCTATCGGAGCTTCGACAGCCGTAACTGTTGTGTTTACACTTGAATTTACACTTGCCATCACCATGACTGAACCGGAAAAAGCCGAGGTGAGCATCAAGGTTATGATAACGAACGATGCGATTTTCGCTTTCCGTTCAGTCTGCTTCATGTTTAATCCACTCCTCAGTTACCCCGTTCGTGGAACAGCTCACTCAATACCTTCGCCATCTTCCCATCACCGCTGTTAATCATAGAGCGAAAGGGAATGATAGCGATTTTATCGCGCATGGTTATCCCATCCATTTTCTCTCCTGATTTTTTTGGCTGATAGCATTTAAGTGAATGCAATATTTATGACGTAACAAATTGCAGGGTATATATAAACTTTCCGATTTTTTTCGATATTTGTATCAAAAACTCCTCTCAGTACTCCTTCTATCTCCCCATAAACAGCTCCCTTTTAGCCGATACAGTTACTGTGCATAAATCTCGAAGCAAACCTATCGCTTTTCAAAACGATGAAGGACGGGGCTTGATTCACATTTTAAGAAGATAATAGTTTGATGTATTTCTATCCCTCGCTGAGATGATAATTAGCCTCAAATATACATCGATCGGAAATCCAAGACCATCTATCCTGATATACATCACGAAATCCTCTTCAACTTATCTATTAACTTCTCGATTTCTCCTGCGACAATTTTTACCGCTTTTTTATTCATTTGAGCCGATATATTCGTGAGTTTATCCCTCATATTTCGCCCTTTCTTTATGATGCTACGTTTAGCCTTTGAACTCGTGCTTTATAATTTTTTCGGCTTTATCGCTTCTCACCCGCCAACCAGCGTTTGATATTCTCTTTTACCTGTTCGAGAACGGATTTGTCAATTATTCCAATTTTCCCTGTCAGTCTTGAATAAGAGTTGAACAATACAATATCGCCAGACTTAATCTTAATCATTCGAACCGCTCTATCAAATCATCATCGGTTATATATGTCTTCATCCTCGCTTTTCAAAAACTCAAAAGCAGGGTCTTCCATTAAAAGCACATCCAAGATTTCTTCCTCTTCCGATTGCCCTTCAAGAAAGGTTATAATCACTTTGCAAGGTCTATGGATATTAATTTCCGGCATCTTTATTTGCTCGCCATCATAAATGGCTTCCACAGTCGTGTTGGTTGTTTCGTTTAGGTTTTTAGTTGGTGCAGGGGTGGTATTGTGGTCGGCTGTCTCTGATACTTTCATCGTGGAGTCGCTTGTGGTACCAAGTGTTTGATACCGGTAGAAGGCACTCCCAAAAGCGATAGTGAATAATAGAAGTGCTATCCATATCAGGCGGTTTTTGTTCATTTTTGGTGTTGTTATCCTACTCCCTCTTTAGGGAACTCCCAGTAAATAGTTTACCCATTTTGATAATTATCATAGACACAGATTTCACAGATTTACACGGACGCTACTGTCCTGATTATTAAGTTTTTACGGGTTGAATCAAAATTAAAAAATCAATACACTACTTTAAATCTGTGTAAATCAGCGTTAATCGGTGTCTTAAAAATCCTTGGAAAATGATACAGCCCGGGTAAATTATTATTTGTGAGTTCCCTTACTACTTTTAGTTTAGGGTCTTTATATTTTTTTCGGTTTTTTCACACTTGAAGCACAAAAATTACTAAATCGTTTGATTTGCGCATTCTGATACGTAAATCGTTGCTACGTTAGTAACCGCAGTGGTAAACGCCCGAAGGCAATACCGCCAGCGCTGCGGTTAATACCACCCTGCCTGAACCACCTTGTTTCATGGTTTTATTTTCTCCTTTGAGTTTATCATTCATATTTCATTCAACCTCCTTTAATTTCGTTATTAGTTGTTCAATACGTCCAGCTAAGATTTCCACGGATTCCTTTTCCATTTCATCTTCATAAAAATTACGGTGCAGCGCATTTGCTTCACCAAAGAATCCAACAAGTCATTGTCCCCGCTATCCTTTGCCAGCATATTAATAAAAACCCACAAACCACCATGCTGTTCCAATTTCAAGCCTCGCCTCGCCGTAATTCTCTTCACAGCAAGTGCAGACGCACCCCACAGCTTCTCCGAGGCCTGAACTAAATCCCCTGCATTCAAAAGTTCCTTTGCTTCTGTAAGGTATCTCTCGCTCAGCTCCTGCGAAGCAATTTGATCAAACTTTCCTAAAGTTTGTTGATACTGCTCCACGAGGTCTTCGGGGTCCAACTCCTCGTTCAAGCTCTTTCGCAGTAGCTCAACCCCTAACTCGTCTGGCAGATACCCTGCCTCCTTTGCTTTTTCCTTTAGCTTCTCGCCCAGTTTTCGGGGCAATATTAGCGATGCCGATGCCATTATTTTATCTCCCTCTGTTTATACTTCTCCCCTCTATATTACCACTACTTGCGAAGATAAAATAGGTATATTGCTATAAATAACTTCCGGTTTTTTAGCGCTAGTTCAGGCTGCAAACAATTTACAGACGTTGTTTTCAGGTTTCAAGCTGTTTGCTTTGCCTGTCAGTAGTGTAACCAGAAATGCGTTGTATGCCGCATTCATCACGGCACATACAAGTGCCAGTACATTCCAGACGACTTTTCTATTCATTCTCTTGTCTGCACATAAAATTTATAATCCTCATTCCCCCCACCTTCTCCAAAGAAAATATGAATCCTTCCGCTTCTATACGCACTCACTTTATACGCAGGATTCAAATTCTTATAACAACACGCAACCTGATACGGAAGCACCAATAATAAATAATCACCACAATCCTCTAATTCCGCCTCACCTTTCCATAACGACTTCTTATCCCAGAATTCACTCTCCGTTGGCGAAATCCCAATGGTATTTGAGTCGAGCGCATAAATGAACACGTCTGACTTTGAAAGCTCAAACAACTCCTTTGGTATCCGTATTTCAAAAAATTCCTTAGCCTTCAACATGGATTCCGAAGACCTTACAAGTTCTCCATATGTCTCTGCCATCTATTTTAAATACTTCCTCCCTTATATAAATACTTACGGCCATCTTTGCTCCACCTGGCTTCTTTGTTCTTATTACGATCTTGAATGAGCCGTTCTTTTGATATTTCTTCTTCATCGGCATTTAAAACAACACTTTCGATCCAGGCTTCGGTAACTCCATCTCTTCGATGATGGGAGATATGTTCTGTCCTGTGAATCACGAAATATTCTTCATATATTCCCGCAGCACAACCGTTGCATACGACCCTTTAGGTAAGAAGAAAATCAACTTCACCTTTTTCAGTCCGCGATTCATATCGTCATCGCTGACTCCTTCTGTTCCCGGCGACACCGGTACCAAAATTGGTCTTCTTGTACCCTTAGAACTTATTTTAGAAAGTGCAGTGATACGGAAATTGTCCAGTTCAACGCCTTCCGTCTCCAGTACCTCTCGCTCTATCTCGCCTTCCACGCCCTCTGCAAATTCGGTCTCATACCCAAAAACAGAAGCAGTGACAAAAGCTCTACCTCGTTTTAGCAACCGGTTTATCGCATCTATTTTGTCCTCAGTCACTCTCTCTACTTTATCCTGGTCTGCAAATCCCAATTCGTTACGGTAACAGACGACATCGCCAACCAGAGCCTCGTTGAATCCTATATTACGCTTCATGCGTGCACTCAGAACGAGATTGAAGAGATAGGCTTGATAAGCATGAACGAAAAGTTTCTGTAAGTTCTTTGGAAGTGCAGAAAAGGCAGAGCAGAAATCATGCTCATTACCCGGCTTCACCAGCTCGTTCAGCATCGCCTTCTCGTATCGCAGAAATGCCGGCATTATCTTCAACGCTTCTTTTAGCTGCCCTGCCTTGCAAAGCATCCTTGCTCGTTTCGCATCTTCACTCTCATCAGGGAAAATGTCAGATAGGTAAGACATTACCGCCTCTTTTAGCTCGCCTCTTGTTAGATGCTTCCCCACAGTATGCGTTATCGGACGGCTGACGCCAAAACGCTGCACACCAAAGAAATTAGGTACCCCGTTTGCATCCTTTATCTCTTTTGTAATGGCTGCGATTTTAGCATTTATCGCCTCTGCTTGCCCTTTTATAGCACGTATAACAATCACAAATTCGTTCCCATACAGGTCACCGAGGGAAACGGGTTTATTCGCACGTCCTAATATTCTTAAGGACACATCAGCGATTTTTACACGCGCCAGCTCGTCTTCCTTCACATTCCATATACTAATCTTCTGCGTGGTAACTGCGTTTTTATCCTTGGTGCCTGCGAATCCGAGTCTATTCCTGCTAACACCCAACCGTCGTGATATTTCCCTTATCACGTTGTGCGTATCCCAGTTCTCCTTCGTCAATTCGGCAATCATGTATTTCCCTTCTGCCCTCTCAGTTCGGTTCGTAACTTCGCGAACGCTAAAATCTGATGGCTTTTGCCTTATAATTCCTCCGAGTCCTTCTGTTTTCGTTGCGTAAAACATGATGCCTATTCTGTTTTCAAATTCCGGGCTTTCTATTAGCGGCATTTATATCTGTTTAATCAACTAATAAATAACTAATATTAGCAACTATTTCTATTTTAGAATGCACAAAGAAGAAATACAGAAGATGCAGCACGGTTGCAAATACGTGCCACCTAAGACTCTTATGTAATAACTACCACTTTATCCAAAACAAGACATGGACGACCAGGAACTGATAGATAAAATAGTCAGGCATGAACTGAAGTTTCACGAGCTGGAGAAGTATGTAGAGGCAAAGAAGGCGGCAGAACTGCGTAGACGCGCTCTGACAGCATTGACAGGAACGGAGCTGCAGAACATAAGCATATTCTCCTTAGATGCAGAAAGGGCGGTGAAGGCAAATATAGAGAACATGATAGGCGTTACACAGGTGCCAATGGGCGTTGCGGGACCAGTGCATGTGAAAGGTGACTTCGCTGACGGTTTGTATTATATACCTGTGGCAACGACCGAAGGTGCTCTCGTTGCATCGGTAAATCGTGGCTGCACAGTGATAAACAAATCCGGTGGTGCAGTATCACTGGTTATAAAAGAAGGAATGGCACGGGCACCTGTTTTGAAGGCACGAACTATAAGGCATGCAAAAGAAGCACTTGAATTTATCAATCGTAACAAGGCTAAACTGAAGGAAAAAGCAGAATCAACCTCGCGATTTCTTAAATTAGAAGATATACAGCACTGGATTATTGGCCGGAGCTTGTTCATAAGGTTCGTTTATAAAACAGGTGATGCTATGGGTATGAACATGGTTACTATTGCTACTGATGCTGCTATCAAGTTTTTAGAATCAGAAACAGGCCTAAAGCATGTAGCACTCAGCGGGAACGCATGCGTGGACAAGAAATCGTCTGCATTGAACCTTATTCTTGGCAGGGGTAAAACGGTAAGTTCTGAGGTTGTCCTGAGACGAGAAGAGCTAAAAAATGTACTGAAGACTACACCAGAGGCAATGGCGGACATCGTGTATCGGAAATGTCTGCTAGGCAGTGCCCTGGCTGGGTCCTATGGGTTTAATGCACAGTTTGCTAATGTCATTGCCGCTATATTCATTGCAACGGGTCAGGATGCCGCGCATGTGGTTGAGGGCTCACAGGGGTTTACTACTGCAGAGATTACAGAAGAAGGCGACCTTACATTCTCTGTTACTATCCCTTCGTTACAGGTAGGCACAGTGGGTGGCGGAACCGCGTTAGACACACAGCGAGAAGCTTTGGAGCTAATCGGTGTTCACGGCGCTGGCGAGTCCCCAGGTACTAACGCATTAAAATTTGCGGAAATTGTTGCTGCTGCCGTGCTTGCAGGCGAGATTTCGCTGATAGGTGCTTTAGGTGCGAGGCATTTAGCAGAAGCGCATGTGAGGTTGAACCGCTAAGCGGGTATTGGTGGGTTTTGAATTCCGCTATTTATATCTCTAAGCATTGATTATTTACTTATGGTGATGGAAATGGTAAGTGTCTTCATTGAAGCGGTGCCTGCGAACGTGCTTATTGCAAAAGCCGTTTGCAGCGATAACAGCGATAGCAATGGCAGTTATGTGAATTTTGGGCCACAGATAAGGCTAAGAGCGGATAAAAAACTCGTATTGAACCGTGAAACCATAGAACGTGCAATTAGCAGAAGATTAACGGAAAATGAATGGCAGAGTGTTACACTGAATCACACCGGAGCCATCACGAAATTAGGGCATAGTGAGATTATATTCGAGGACTCAGAAGAATCAGAATTTATAGATGCGTATTGGGATAAGCGGCTGGAGCAATTAAAAAAAGATTTTAATGATTAAATCAAATAAGGAATTATGACAAAGGTAGAACTCGTTTACTGGAAGGATAAAATAGGTGGTGAAATCGAGAGACTTGAGACAGAGGCGTTCAGCTATGGCTTTACTATTGGTAGCCATGGCGAGTGGGAGATGCTAATCGCGAAGGAGGAAAAGGAAGTGAAGAAGAACGAAGCTACAAACATAAAAATAGAGAAGGTGGAGATACCGCCGAAGTCGATAGCAGTGCCATGCCCCATAATGCGGCATGCACTTGGTATTGTCTCTTCGCTTACCAGCACAGGGAAACCGAAAGGAGTAGAGGAGAGGAGGCTTCTTGATGAGGTTATATTTCACCCATTATTTGATGGTAACATAAATAGAGGGGATTTACTCTGCGTGGTAAACGTATTTCATGCAGCGCTGGAGCAAAGACTTGCGAGGGGTGCGGCGGAGAAGTGGCTGCACGAAAGATACAGGTATTAGCTTTTGTCGGTGCTCCCGCGGCGGGTAAGTCAGAAGCGGCATCAATCGCAGTGGAGCTTTGTATTCCGGTCGTAACGATGGGAGATGAGATACGGAAAGAGTTAAAAGAGCGGGGTATGCCTCTGAACGATGAGAATGCGGGTAGAGTAGCAACAGAACTGAGAGAAAGGGAAGGGATGGATGCAATTGCAAAGCGGTGCATACAACGCATACAAGAGATAGATACAGGAGTCGTGCTTGTGGATGGTATAAGGGGTATAGCAGAGGTAGAAAGGTTTAAGGAAGAATTTGGTGACGATTTCCTGTTGGTGCGTATAGAAGCACCTTTAGATGTCAGATATGAACGGATAAAATCGCGGGGTAGGGGTGACGATCTATTAAGCCTCGAAGAGTTCAAAAGACGAGAGGAACGGGAGAATAGCTGGGGTATGGATGCAGCAATGGAGATAGCATCGCGGGTATTAAAGAACGAAAACAGCTTAGAGCAGTTTAAAGCGGACATAAAGTTCTTTTTAGAGCATTATTACCACTGCGTGTCTTAGCAGTTCATATCTGTTTCAATAAGCTTTAACTTACCCTACCTACTCTTCTTTACGGCATGAAATGGACATACGCCAGGGCGGGCGTGGATATAAGGAAGGAAGAGAGCGTAGTAAAAGCGTTATCGAGCAAACTAACACGCGGCAAAAGACTAAAGAGCTTTTCTGGACTTTTAGAACTGCCATTTGACACGCAGCATTTACTTGCTATTTCCACTGATGGCGTGGGCTCAAAAGTACTAATCGCCGCCCGGTTGAACAAATGGGATACCATCGGTATAGACTGCATTGCAATGAACGTAAACGATATTTACTGCGTAGGCGCAACGCCTCTTTCTTTTGTTGATTATATTGCGATGGAGAAAGCAGAAGAACGGATTGCCGCGGAAGTAGGAAAAGGGCTGGAAGAAGGGGCGCGAATATCTGGTATTTCTATTGTCGGCGGTGAAACGGCGATACTACCAGAAGTAGTAAACGATTTAGACCTTTCGGGTACTTGTGTGGGATACGTGCGAAAAGACAAGGTGATAACAGGCGAAGACATAGAAGTAGGCGATCTGGTTCTGGGAATGAAGAGCGCGGGAATACACAGTAATGGGCTAACACTTGCGCGGAAAGTGATAGAAGCAGCAGGATTGGATTATAACGCGCCTTTCAGTTCAGAACGAAGCATAGGCGAGGAGTTACTTATGCCAACACGGATATATACCGAGGTGTTAGAGCTTTTGAATAGTTGTGAAGTACATGGTCTGGCGCATATCACCGGTAGTGGAATCTTAAAATTGGAAAGAATCACGGACTTCGGTTTCGAGATTTATAAACCGCTGGAACCGAATCCAATATTTACGCTCCTTCAGGAGAAGGGGCATATAGCGGATTTAGAGATGTATAAGACGTTCAACATGGGCATGGGATTCGCATCGGTTATCCCGGCAAGCGAAGAACGTACCGCAACGCGAATAACGGGCGGTGAAATCGTGGGTGAAGTCGTGGAGAAAGGATTGAGAGTAGGGGATATAGAAATATTGTAAATATTACGGTTATGAATGACATGAAAGGCGTAAAAGAAGAGCTTTCTGCGGTAGTGGATAACCCAGAAGAAGTTGCATTAGAATATCATTCGCGCTATAAAGGCAAGATAGAGATAGGACTGAAAGTACCGATACAGAGCTATGATGATTTCGCAATATGGTACACGCCGGGAGTGGCAAAGCCGAGCCTGGCGATAAAAGAAAGAAGAGCGCGAGTATATGAATACACAAACAAGGGCAATTCTGTGGCGATAGTCTCAGATGGCACGCGAGTGTTGGGTTTAGGTGATGTGGGAGCAGAAGCGGCGCTTCCCGTGATGGAAGGTAAAGCGATACTGTTTAAATATTTGGGAGGTGTGGATGCCTTTCCACTTTGTTTAGCGACACGGGATGCAGAGGAACTAATAAATGTGGTGAAATGGGTAGCACCTACTTTTGGCGGTGTAAATCTGGAGGACATAGCGAGTCCGAAGTGCTATTACATACTGGAACGGCTGAGGGACGAACTGAGTATGCCTGTATGGCATGATGACCAGCAGGGCACCGCATTGGTAATACTTGCAGGGCTGATAAATGCTTTAAAAGTAGTGGGTAAGAGATTGAACGAGGTAACGATCTCGCTGATAGGTGCGGGTGCAGCGAACATAAACGTTGCGAAATACCTCTGCATGGCCGGTGCGAAATATGGAAATATAGTGATGGTGGATAGCAAGGGAATATTGAATCATGATAGGGTGGACGTGAAGGGCGATAAAAGTAAGTGGGAGATGTGCGAGAAGACGAACAAAGCGGGTAGAATAGGCGGGATAAAGGAGGCTATGCACGATACTGACGTTTGCATTGCGCTTTCGACGCCGGGACCAGGTATCATTAAAAAAGACTGGGTAGCGGGTATGGCAGAGAATGCGATAGTATTCGCGTGCGCAAATCCCGTACCGGAGATATTGCCCGGGGAAGCGAAAGAGGGTGGAGCCAGAATAGTTGCCACCGGAAGGTCGGACTTCGAGAATCAGACGAATAATTCACTGGGCTTTCCTGCGGTCTTTCGCGGTACTTTAGACGTACATGCTACGTGTATAACAGACGAGATGTGTATAGAAGCTGCGAATGCAATAGCGAGATATGCAGAGGAGAGTGGTATAAGTGAGGAATACATAATACCAAGCATGGCTGAGAAGGAGATGTACGTATCTGAGGCTGTTGCCGTGGGCAAGAAGGCGATAGAGCAAGGAGTGGCGGGGGAAAAAATGAGTGTGGACGAGTTAGAAAAGGAGGTGCGAAAGAAGATAGAGAGAGTTGAGGGACAATCCCCCTGAGTCTTCGGCTTCCAATCAACATCTTCACTAATCCTCTCTTGCTCAATACCATCAATGTATTCCGGAGAACTTTCCCATAGGAATTTTAGAATCAACTCGAATTTGATGATCCAGCGCGATTCGATTTAAAATTTGATAGGGAGATAAAAGGTAAGAGATGAAGGATATACAAAGTCAAAACGCCCACCAGCCAAACTTGTTGACCCATACTACACCCCACAGGTTGACCAATACTGAGATGACCATAAGAACTTTGTGGTGCCACCTGATTCTTTCTCCCATGCCCTTCACCGTAAGTATATACAGAAAAGGATAGAAATCCATTGCATATCGGTATCCGAAACCCCAACCTGAACATCCCTTACAGAATATCACCGCAGCTACGGCCATTATAGCAAGCCAGCATGCCCATGTGATAGCCTCCTTCCTATTTGATCTGAAGGCGTAAATAAACGCAGGTGTCGTCACCCATATCGCCATGCCAGTCCACAGGGGGAGCACGAATGGCGGTTCAGGAGTGAACACCGGCAGCCCCATTAATATAGTCGCTAAATTACAAGGTATATAAGCTAAACTGAACAGTCCCTCGCTAAACCAGGGTTCATCCAGGATGCCGGGTATCAACCAATACGCCACATCAAATGGCGTGCCAAATCTGATAAAGTTGTAGAGCATATTCAAACTGACGAAAACAGATGCTCCTGCAAACATCTTGAGTAAAGGTAACACTGACTTTGACACGTTCCAGCGCTGGTTAAAAACAATTATCACGGCAAAGAAAACGAGGGTGAGTATCGTTGGCAGTCGGCACCAGTAAGACGCTCCAACAAGCAGACCCACCAGCATTGGCCGCCCTCTATTCAGTGATTCGTGTATTGCCATAAACAGGAAAAACACCGACATTACATGAGCTAAGTACCAGGCCGAACCCACACTGGTAAGATACCAGAAAATCGTGCCAAATCCGAATAATACTGCCAGCCATACATGCGTGCTTTCGTCTACATTCACAACATCTTTAGCAACTACACACGCCATTACTACACTCAGACTACCCACAAACACAGAAACCAACGTTTGATTTAGACCTGTACCAAACACTGCAACCAGGGGCATCATCACGACCGCCGGAAATGGTGGATAAACTACATAGAACCCCCTGTCACATGGGATTAGCTCGTTCAGCCATGACGGCTGTTCCAGCAGAAATAGTCTGCCGTGCAAGAACGCATCGGACAACCTGACATAGTAGTCGTAGTAAGTTGGGTGCCCCTCACCCGCCAACCAGAAAATTACAAAAGACAGGAAGAATAGCAACAAATACATTCGATTAGACGTAGTCACAATCTTTATCCGCTCCTTCATCAGATCAAAAAAATCCATAATCTTAATTAAAACTCTATTAGTGAAGGTAATCTTGTGGTTATAAAAGGACTATAGTTCCAAATCCAGTTCAAAACTCGCCAATAATAGCGATAATCTCTATTATTACACTTACGCTTTTCTCTATTCTCATCTATTTTTTATAAAAGGAACTAAACAAATAAAACAGACATAAGAAGAAGCGAAAATGAAAACTAAAACCGGAATAGGAATTGTATTAGCAATATTACTGATAGTGGCCGCTGTGGTTGCGTATTCGGGCTATTTCGAAAAAACATCAGAGTTTGATATGCAGATTGTTGATATCGAAGTTGAAAACCCGAAACCATCATTATTAAACGATAGAGCCGTAACAATTGACCCTGGTGAATCCGTCGCACTCCGCGTCACAGTTCAGAATAAAGGCGAAGAGATTATTTATGGAAACGCCTACGGTGTTGGTGTAGAGATAGTTTACCCGAAGGAGGGAGCAAAATACTGGAAATTGCCCGCTGAACGATTAATAGAGATAGACCTGGGTCCAGGTGGAAGATCAAGTTATGGTTTTATCGCATGGAATAGAAAAGAACTCCCTTTTAGTGGAACTTTTAAAATTCACGCTTATATCAAATCAGTGCAGAATGGTGAAAAACTTGTTCGAAGCGATAACGTGACAATTGAATTACGACCCCCAACATCAACGCCAGTACTAACAGCAGAAACTGAAACGTCATCACCTGGATTTAAAGCTATATTCGTAATTATGGCAAATATCTACAGGAGTTCTTTCTGAAAAACTTCAAATCCGCTTTTTCGAAATACAGTTCCTGAATCACCCTTTCCAATTCTTCACCGGTCAATGGTTTTGCTTCTGCGCCTTTCAATACCGCTGAAGCAGTTTCTCCATACCGAGCCCACTGCCCCTTTGACTCGTTTCGGAATCGGATATATTCAGGAATCGCCTTTTCAACACCCACTATATCCTGAAACTGATACTTCTCGTAGAAATACTTCCGGTCCTGGCTATGAGAAACCTTTTTTTAAAAAAAAAGGTTTATCAAAAATGCTTCGCAGTCCTTCTTCCCGTTTCCCTTTGGATTTTCCACCTCGGTTGGGACATCCACGATGTCGAGCATCTGAAGCGACCGAGAAACGACCCCATTATCGTACTCGCCACCGTTGTCGTGATGGAATAATTCTGGCTTGCTATGCAACCTAAAAGCTCGAAGGATAGTTAACACCACAAAATAGGAATGCTTCTTCGGGAATACGCAAAGAGCCATGTAACCTCTCGGGTAGTCGTCTTCAACTTAAATTTGGTGTATTAGCGATCCGTTCTCAAGTGTAACTTCCATGGTGTCCGCGTGATACATAACATAAGGTCTGGTTTTTTCATAAAATTTCACTCTCTCATCAATTTTTTGGCATTTTTTGGGCCCCTTTTGGAATCGTGTTCTGGTAATTGCTGCAGGTTAAAGCCAGATATTTCACTTGTTATAGTACACTCCTCAGTCAAATAATTCTTTGGTCTTCCTTTCGCAAACTCTTTTGAACGCTTTCCTATCTCATCCTCATAAACATCACACAGCCTCTTATAGAACAAAAGAGGAAGGATATAATCCTTAAAGTTCGGTGCATCTATTGGACCGCGTATGCTGCAAGCAGCATCCCAAAGCCAGTTCTCAAGCGTGGATATGTCCATCTATTACCCCCTCCTCTCCTTTATACTCACAAAATTTTTATTGTATTCTTCAATTAACCCTTCATCAGCAAAACTGAAATATCTGTTATCACCTATAATAATATGGTCTAAGACTTTAATTTGCACGAGGTTACATGCATAGACTAAATCCTCGGTTATCGCTTTATCACTTTCCGAAGGTGTAGGATCTCCCGAAGGATGGTTATGCACAAATATAAGAGAAGCAGCATTCTTGCCGACTGCACTTTTCACTATCTCCCTTGGATACACCGAACTTGCATTTAGCGTCCCCTCAAATAGATTCTTATCGTCAATAATCTTGCTTGCACTGTCCAAATAAATGACCTTGAATACTTCCTTCTTCAAATCTCGCATCGTTAGATAGAGGTAATCAAAGACTTCTTTTGAGTTCCTCACTTTACTGACCAATTTCATCTTCTCCTTCAAGTATTCCTCAGCCAGTGCATGAACCGCCTTTATTTGCGCTACTTTTGCCTCACCTAATCCTTCTATTTCCATAAGCTTCTCTTTATCCGCTTCAAATATCCCTTTCACACCTCCAAACTGCGTGAGAAGGTCATTTGCTATTATTATCGCACTTTTTCCCCGAATTCCAGAACGCAGAAAGATAGCTAAAAGTTCAGCAGTAGTTGGCTTAGAAGAACCGTAAAGAAGTTTCTCTCTCGGTCTTTCTTCCTTCCTCAATCTCTTTAACTGGTGTGAAGGACGCACAGAAGTAATCCATTTTTTCTTGTATGCTTCCATAGAAGAGGGCATCCACTGAAAAGTTTCTTTTTCATGTTGAACAACTGAACCTTCGTCAAGGAGAATGTTTATTATCTTTCCAATTAATCCTTTAGCTTCGCTACACCCCCATATATCTTGTTTTGAAAAAATTTCATTTTTTAAGAGTCGCTGAAATATTCGCTCATATTTCTGCAGTCTTTCAATATCTCTAATCTCTCCTGGGCTAATTTTCATTCTTCTTAAAATACTCATTTATTGACTTCACTTCTATTTCGCTACCTTTCATCCCCAATATAGCAGATGCCGCAGCCTTCGCCGCCTGCATCGTTGTTATATATGGAATACCGAGTTCAATACAAGCCCTCCGTATCTGGTATCCGTCCTTATAGGACTGTTTATCCGTGGGTGTATTTATCACCAATTTTATCTCCTGCGAGTGCATCATCTCTATCACATTCGGAGACCCCTCTTGCAACTTCCTTAACTCCTTTGCATCAATCCCGCACTGCCTTAGATACTCCACCGTACCTTCTGTGCCAACGATTGACAGCCCCGCTTTTTTTAATTCGTGTGCAACACCTCCTATCTCCTCTCTGTCCTCTTTACATACAGAAATGAAGACCGTACTGCCCACTTCTAATGGCAATGGGTTATCAGCCGCGAGTTCGGACTTGAAAAACGCTTTATCGAACTCGTCATCTATCCCCATCACCTCGCCCGTGCTCTTCATCTCAGGTCCTAAAATAGTGTCCACACCCGTAAACTTCAAAAAAGGCAATACGACCTCCTTCACTGCTACATGCCCTATTTCTCCTTCTTTATATTTTTCTTTGGTGAAGGTTTCTTTTAAGCCCTTACCGGGCTTGCAGGGTCGTGGGGCAGAGCCCCACATAAAGAAAGGTTTTTTAACGCCCAAATCACGTAATTTATGCCCCAACATCACCTTAGCCGCGAGATTTGCAAGTGGTATCCCTGTTGCCTTCGCAACGTACGGGATTGTTCTACTCGACCTCGGATTCACTTCCAGCACGTAAACCACATCATCTTTAACCGCCATCTGAATGTTAAGCAGCCCCTTTATCTGCAACCCGAGCGCTATTCTATGCACATAGTCCCTTACTGTCGCTATAACGGTCTCAGACAATGATTGCGGTGGAATAACGCAAGCAGAATCGCCGGAATGAATGCCTGCTTCCTCTATATGCTCCATTATCGCACCAATCAAAACCTCCTCGCCATCGCATACCGCATCTACGTCTATTTCAATAGCTTTTTCCAGGAATTTGTCTATTAGCACTGGCTTATCCTTCGATACACGAACCGCCTCATGCATGTATCTTACCAGTTCTTCTTCGTCATGCACTATCTCCATTGCTCTTCCGCCTAAGACGTAAGAGGGGCGAACAAGCACGGGGAATCCTATCCTCGATACTACTTCCTTCGCTACTTCCAATGAGGTTGCATATCCGCTATCAGCCTGAGGAATTCGCAGACGTAGAAGGAAATTGCTGAATCTCTCCCTATCTTCTGCCATATCTATGTTTTTCGGGTCGGTCCCCATGATTACCGTCTTTGACCCTGTCCTTTCCAGTTCCTTCTTCAGTGGCACCGCTAAGTTGACCGAGGTCTGACCACCAAACTGCACCATCACACCACCGTATTTCTCCTTCTCTATCACGTTCATCACGTCTTCAAGCGTCAAAGGCTCGAAGAAGAGCTTATCCGAAGTGTCGTAGTCCGTGGACACGGTCTCCGGGTTGTTATTTATGATGTGCGCTTCTATTCCCTCTTCCTTCAGCGCCTTAACCGCATGCACGGTGCAATAATCAAACTCGATTCCCTGCCCAATCCTGATGGGACCAGCACCAATAATCAGCACTTTCATTCTGTTGGTGGGCTTTAATTCACACTCTGTTTCGTAAGAGGAATAGAAATAAGGCGTTTTCGCCTCGAATTCCGCTGCACACGTGTCCACCATCTTATAGGTAGGAATAATGCCTTCTTGCCGTCGGAGGTCGCTTATCTCCTCCCTGCTTCTACCGGTTAGCAATGCAATCCGCTCATCGGTGAACCCCATTCTCTTCGCTTTTTTCAAGTTCACACAGAGATTCTCATTTAATCTCGCCTCCTGCTGCACTATCTTCGCTATCTTATTTATGAAGAACGGGTCTATGCAGCTAAGCTCAGCTATCTCCTCTATGCTAATATCCCGTTTCAAAGCCTTGTAAATCGCGAAAATACGATCATCCGTTGGGGATTCTAAAAGACGCTTCAACTCCGCTTCTGACCAGTTCTCATACCCTGCCCCAAAGTCCTTGTCTATATCCAGGGAGCGAAGAGCTTTTTGTAACGCCTCTTCAAAAGTCCGCCCTATCGCCATTACTTCACCCGTGCTCTTCATTGATGTCGTTAAAGTTCTATCAGCATTCGAGAACTTATCAAAGGGCCATCTCGGTATCTTCACCACCACGTAATCTATTGCGGGCTCGAAAGAAGCAGGCGTCTCTTCCGTCACGTCATTCCTTATCTCATCCAGATGAAGCCCTATTGCTATCTTCGCCGCTACCCGCGCAATTGGATACCCGGTAGCCTTTGATGCAAGTGCAGACGACCTTGACACACGGGGATTCACTTCTATTACTCTGTACGAGCCTTCTTTTAATGCCAACTGGATATTACAGCCGCCTTCTACTCCTAACGCACGTATTATTCTTATCGCCGCGGACCTCAACATCTGATGTTCCTCATCGGTTAATGTCTGAGTAGGCGTGACCACTATTGATTCGCCGGTGTGGATACCCATTGCATCAATGTTTTCCATGTTGCATATCGTAATGCACGTATCCTTTGCATCTCGCATCACCTCGTATTCTATCTCCTTCCAGCCAAGCACACTCTCTTCTACTAAAACCTGATGAATCCGCGAAACTTGTAGCCCATAAGATACTATCCCCCTCAGCTCATCCAGTGTCCTCGCTATTCCTCCACCCGAACCACCCAGGGTGTAAGAAGGTCTAATTATGAGCGGCATACCCAACTCACCTACAACTTCCTCCGCTTCCGTCACGGAATTAACCGTAACGCCTCGCGGTATCGGCTCGTTTATGCGTTCCATCGTTTGTTTGAATCTCTCTCGGTCTTCAGCATCATAGATGGCTTCTAAAGGCGTGCCAAGAACATTTACACCGTATTTTGATAAAACGCCACGTTCTGCTAATTCAGCCGTCATGTTCAATGCCGTCTGTCCACCCAAACCCGCCAATATACCATCAGGACGTTCTTTTTCCACTATCTTCGCTACTACATCTGCCACCAGCGGTTCTATGTAGATAACATCCGCCATCTCAAAATCGGTCATTATCGTTGCGGGATTGGAATTCACGAGCACAACTTCCACGCCTTCTTCACGCAACGCCCTGCAAGCTTGCGAACCGGAGAAATCGAACTCGGCAGCCTGCCCTATCTGTATCGGACCAGAACCGATTACCAGTACTTTTTTGACATCTTCTGCTTTTGGCACTTTCCTTGTTTTCCCAAATATTTTTCGTTCTAAAAAATGTTTTCTTTATATCAGCGTTGTGAAACTTTCCCTCTTATCCTAACGGTTACTGGTGTGATTACCGAAAATGCTTGTAGGAGCTCTCCTGCATGGTCTTTGATAGCATCTGCAACGACTTCTGCTTTTACTCCATGGGAGAAGCCCAGCACGTTGGATAAGAATTACTCCTGTGGTAATCTTATTTTGACGAAAAATCAGGTCTCCGAAGTCCTTATCCGCAGTCAGCAGAATGGATTTCTCCAGATTTGCCAGATTCAGCACCTCATCATCGGAAATCCCCGGCTCCATCTCTACAACATACAGCACCTCGTAACTTTCCTGTCTGAGTCGGTCCACTATTTGCCTGTCCACGCATTCATCAGCCAGGAACTTCACTTGTTTTCGCTCCTGTCTTCTCAACTTGAATATGTTTACACCACAACAGCAAATTAAGTCGCTTGTTCCTGCAGCTCAAATCCCAACTGCTCATCAAGCACACGCCGTGCACTCGAATCACCCAACTCAATAATCATGAATATTATCACCATCTTCAAGCAGAATAACAAATATCCGCCCTTGTTTTGCTTCTGAATATCTCATTTTTTTGCGCTCAACCATCTCTTGCCGACATTATAAACAATTCATAGAACTGTTGCTTGCTCACGATACCTCATGATTCCTTTTCATTGCATCGAGCTTCAACAACGTATCACCAAATTCCGACGGTATGATTCCCGTAGCACCCATAGTCTTCGGATGCAGGTCAATCTCAAGCACTACATGCTCATGCCCCAGCCATTTCAAAGGCTCCACTGTCCTCGGACCGTTAGTAACGGAGAATATCTCTGTCTTTATGCCATACTCCGCCAGTGGCACTGCATGTGAAACACCCAACAAAACCGCAAAATCGTAATCAGAATACAAATCTTCAATCACCACAGCAGCTTTCTCGCCGGCAACCGGGTATTCGTCCAGCCCACCAATTAGATGGTCTATCCTTATGCCCTCTGCTGATAGTTCGTTTAGAATCGTCTTTGAATATCCACGTATCTTTTCCAAACCCACTTCGGTATCAAGATTAGCGATATTTACTATTTGCGAAGAATGTGCAACTCTATTCACAGCTCTAAGAATATCAACGAACATAAATGCCGTCTCTTTCTTCGCATTCAAAACGCATACACCCTTTTTCCCTTCTCTTATTAGTTCAAGCAAGGTGCTCGCAACGTCTATTTTCGAGTCGCCTTTAGATGGTGGGATATAACTTTTACTTGCTGCACCCACTGCTTTCTCTATTCGCGTTGCCGCTTCAAGCATTACCTTCTGCCGCCTGAGTTCCTCGCTGCTAATAATACCTGATTTATACGCTGACTCGAGGGTCATGATTACGCCCACCGTGTTGTCCCTGTACCCCGCATGCACATCTACCGCTATCGTTTTACTGCTGACTTCGCTGTCTTCTATCGCCTGACTCAGGTCTTCACCTATTATCATGCTTGAACATGTGCCTACAACACCCATCAATTCAGGCTGAAACATCTCTTCCGCCTCTCGCAGCACCTTCACGAGCGAATCATGCCCCCCGAAGACAAAATTGCTCTCGTTCATCGCTGTGGTTAACACGTGCATTCCGTCTTCTTCTAGTAGCCGGCTGTGCTTGAAACTACAGCCCGCGGGTCCGTGCATAATTGCTACTTCTGCATTCAGATCGCGAAGCGTATATAGAGCAGCTACAATCGCGCTTGGTCTCGGATGCAGTATCATCTCCTCTCTCATTCCCTTACTCTCACCCCTTTAGCTCCTTCCTCCATATATGATTCTGCTAATTTAAAAAGCACTCTTCGTTCAAAAAAAAGAAAGCATAGTTATAATATAGCCTACGTATAACATAAGGGAACAAGAGGCAAATGACTGCAAATCGAATAACGAAAGTAAAGATATGCGGCAACACGAGCGTAGAAGATGCAGTAATGGCTGCAAGAGCTGGCGCGGATGCGATCGGAGTGATAAACGTTGCCAATACGAAACGGTACGTAGATTTAGCAGATGTGAAGCGGATATTCGAGGCTTTGCCCTTATTTGTATCAAAAGTTGTAGTCGTTACTCTGGATACAATGCCCGTAGAAGCTGCTTATGAGCAAATAAAGTCAATACAGCGTACAGGTGCTGATTGCGTACAACTGCACGGTGAAGAGCCACTGGAACTCGTTGCGGGTTTACGTACACGAATGAACAGCAGCAGCAGAATGCAACTGATAAAAAAGGTGGGCGTGACGAAAAGCGAATCCATAGAGAAGGCTCTGGCGTATGAACCCGTAGCGGATGCAATATTGCTGGATACGGTTGCCGGTGTTGGAGCCGAGATAGGAGGAACGGGGAAGGAACACGACTGGAGTATAAGTAAAGAAATTGTAGCGCGTGTGGAGAAGCCGGTGATACTTGCCGGCGGATTGAACCCAGGCAATGTTGCAAGTGCCGTAGCACAGGTAAAACCTTTTGCCGTGGATGTGTCCAGTGGCGTGGAGAGCGAACTAAGGAAGAAGGATGCAAAGAAGGTGAAGCGTTTTATAGATGCTGTGAAGTGAACAAATAACCCTGAATGCTGTTGGCATACTACACAGAGTTTTGAATAGCCCGAAGAACGCTTATCCGTTTATTTCATTACAACACAGTTTTCTCCTTTTACCCTTAGCTTATTCAACCACGGCTCCTTCAATATCGCCGGACAGTTTTTGTTCATGCTGCATTTACCACAATTCCTGTCTTTACTCATGCAGCAGCCAGCTAATTCCGCATATTTCATTGCAAGTTTAGCTCCTGAACCTTCCAATTCTATTCGCTGCGACGATTCTCCACCCCAGGTAACGTTTTCCAGGTGCCTTTTACATCTACGCCCTATCTCTTCCAACTCGTGCCTTGATGGTCCTGGATGATAATACAGCATAAAGCTTGGTCTGAATCCAATTAAGTGATAGGGTATTGACGCATCGAAAGAGGCGATAAATTCCGCTATGTCTTCTATCTCGTTATCGTTTATCCCCGGTACCACTACGGTTTTAAACGCCCGTATTTTAGATTTATGCTTTAAGAGATATTCCGCATTCCTTAAGACAGGTTCAACCGGTGCACCGCTTAGCGCCAAATGTGTATCAGCATTAAATGCGTTTAACTCCAGTGCAATGTAAGAGGACATCTGGGTAATCCGTTCCATGCTCTCCTGTGTTGCAAATCCATTTGTTGTAAACCCTACATTCAGGTCAGGCATCAATCTCTTCGCCGCTTTTACTACTGCTTCGATATAAGGCAGATGTATTGTCGGTTCTCCACCGGTAAAGCCCAGCTTTTTGAAGCCCGCTTCTCTTAATTTGTCTACCGCTTCTTTTGCCAGTTCTTCGGGCTCTACATAGCCGCGATAGAACCAGTTGGTATCAGGATATTGAGATATTCGATATGCGTTACAGTAGAGACATCGGAAATTGCAACCGAGAAGAGTTATTGAGTAACTTTTAAGGAGCTGCGCCAGGCATGTATAAGCAATCTCCGGCATCTTTACGTTGCAGACACCTACCTCCTCATATCTGTTAATTCCACATTTCCATTCGCACAAGTTGCAATTCTCAAATCCTTTTATATCATGCATACATACATTAATAGCATTTAGAATAAAGGACTTAAAGCAAGCATTAAAATAATATAAAAGAATGAATATGATTAAAGAGTTTCCTTCTTCAATGATAATCTGGTTTGAATAGAACGATATGTAGTTATTCTATTCAAACTCCATTCGGCATCATCCATCTCGCCTCGTTCTTTCCAGTATTCATAGTTCTTTTCCCATGCTTTCAATGGTACTTCATAATCCGAGATGTCTTTACCAGAGAGCAGCATAATCTCCGCAGCGTGTTCGTACGCATCTGCCGCTTTAAAGAAGTTATCCATTGTATAAAAGAAGTTGCCCATTGTTTCATAGGTATTCTTGCATGCTTCATAGTCGCCTTCTTTCTCATACATCTGACATGAAAGGCTCATAAGCAGCGCCCAGATCGAGAACTCACCTATCTTCACCGCAAACGTTGAAGCAGCCCTAAAAGATTCTGCCGCTTCGCGCCAGCGTTGGAGCTTATCGCAAATCCGTGCAACGTTGAAATATCCATAGATGCACAAGAAGTAGCTCCCTTTGGACTCCTTAAGCTTTGCATACTGTCGCCACAGCTCGATTGTCGCTTCATGATCTCCCTGCTTCTCTTTCTCTCGCGCTTCACGTTCGTAATGCCTCGCTTTTAAATACGCATCCCTCTCCCTTTTCGCCCCATCCATCTTTTTTGTTAATTAATGTAATGATGTAATAATTAATGATATATATAAACTTTTTGTGTCTTGTTAGTATCCCCAAAAACGTATAATTTAATTCATCCGTTAACCTGCTCTAACGATCATGCATAATGCCAAGAAAGCTAATAGGGAATGATCCCAACAGAACCACGGAAAAAAAATCACGCCACTAACGAACGGCCCAAAAAAGAGAGAGAGAAAATGAGTTATGAACTTATACTCCTCCCCTAAATTTTTTTTTGCACTTTACGTACTTGGTGACTGCTCTGTATCATTCACTGGCGGTACCATAGGAGTTTCGGTAGCATTTCCCACGGTCATATTCATTGGTGGCATCATGGGGTATCCGGCGGCACTTTCCGCCTCTTCTGGTACCTCTATCGTCACTGGTTTATTATAATCATAGAAGTCTACGGTGGTTCTCTGATCCGAGGTCATTGTGAATTTCTCCTCTGCATCTGGTAATATCAAATCATCCGAGCTTATCTCCATTTTCATCTGCATTTCTGTCTTAATCGGGAACTTCGTATCTTTTGCTATCCAGTGCTTCATAGACATCTGTTTTATCAGTTGCCCTATGTCAACGTTTTGTTGCAGGCTTTGCATTAGTTCGCTCATCCCCTCTTGCTCGCTCAAAAACTTACCGTACTTCTCTATATCTGGTGTTACTTTTAGCACATAGCAATCCACACCGTTCATCATTTCCTCTTTTAACACTTCCACCTCTGATATATTCAGCAATTCCATTTGCTGATTTACCTGGTTCTGCGATTTCCACGTTTTCGCGTACTCACCTGGCATTTCCATCTTTGTCCATCGCGCTGGTAACTCAGGAATACCCATGTCCATCTTCATGTACATTGTCTTATTGACTAAATACATCTCCATATCCATTGTCCTACCGGGCATTTCCGCATTAGCCGACGTTTCCATCGAACTCGTCATCTCCATCTTCATCTTCTTGCTTGTAACATCCATGGTAGCCGTGCCCGTGTTTTCTGTCTTTACCTTAGTCTCGTCCGTCTCGTTGCGGATTAGCATCTCCTGTGTCATATCCATATCAAACTTGTAAGTATCTATCTTATCCACAGAAGCGAATATCATCTGTTTTATTTCTGCTTTATTTACTTGCCCCTCATCAACGCATCCTGCAAGCATTGCTACTACTACGATTGCTGCTATCGCTATTAACCCTGCTATGTATCTTTTTCTCATTTCTCTATCACTTCCTTATTGTTTGCTTCCCTAATTCTATGCCTATATTAGTTATTATGCTTTTCTGTTTTTAGTTACTAAACCTCTTTTGTTACTTGCGCAGCTACTAAATCCTTCGCCATATATAAAAGAACCTTTGTAATGCAGTGACGTTACAGAACAAAGCAAAGAAACACACAGCCCAACCAAGTAAAGGATATGTATAGAGCACAGAGATAAAAGTTGCAGCGATAATAATCAAAAGTCGGTCCGCTCTGCCTAATAAACCACCATACATCCTCCTCAGACCTACTGCCTGCGCCTGCGTGCCCATGTAAGAAGAGAACAACATGCCAATAACTGCGATTATGCCTATTTCACTGCTCACGTAGCCACCGAAGATGATGCCACAGATGATGAATATGTCCGCATAGCGGTCAATCACATGATCGAGGAAATCGCCCTTTCTGCTCGCCTTACCTATCTCACGTGCCAGAACACCATCTAAGGCATCTAAAACTGCATTCAGGCAGACAAAGATACCGGCGAGCAGCAAGATGATGTTGTTATCTTGAATGGATTTGACCCCCGAGAAGTAGAACAATACTCCAGCGAGTACTGCGGAGAAGAGCGATAGGAT
>Ga0190285_1000028_pt1 | contig 26833 bp, 24 predicted proteins | sample 48691823_MG_FD_163429 | JGI IMG/M metagenome (GOLD analysis project Ga0190285, IMG submission 163429) | Hydrothermal vent microbial mat bacterial communities from Southern Trench, Guaymas Basin, Mexico - 4869-18-2-3_MG | ecosystem: Environmental > Aquatic > Marine > Hydrothermal vents >...
TGCCACGTGCTTCACCACCGCCACATCATGCTCATTTTTTACCTTCGCACCACGGGGATACATCATCGCCAGTAGTGGCATACCCCACTCTTCACACACCAGTGCCGTCTCACCAAGTGCCTCGAGCATCTCCGCTTCCGTTTCCGCTCCTACGTTCACGTGCGTTGATACTGCATCTGCTCCCAATCTTATTGCTTCTTCCACCGTTGCAACCATAACTTTGTTTAGGGGATCGGGTCCCAGAGAAGTACTCGCAGAGAGATGCAGTATAAGTCCTATATCCTTGCCGTACCCGCGATGCCCTGCTATTACAATACCTTTATGCACGAGGACGGCGTTTGCTCCTCCATCTGCTATTGCATTCACTGCTCGTTTCATGTCTATCAGCCCGTATATTGGTCCCGTAGTCACTCCATGATCCATAGGGACTATTACAGTTCTACCGCTATTCCTACCTACTATCCGCTCCAGCCTTATCCGCTTGCCTATGCTCGTACTTTCCATCCTTTCCCTCAAGCTTGTCATAATGTCCTTCCCTCTCCCTTCCTATTTTATCGCTCTTAATATAATATAAATCCTCTTCTGTTTTCTATACTAACCTCAACGTCTCCAGGTTCTGGGGCGCTGCCGTTTCTATGTTAAATTTCTTGTGTATCCCGCTCGCTAATGCCAAACATTTACTATTCTCGCCATGCATGCACAGCACCCTGGAGGGTAAAGGTTTTATCCCCTTCACGAAATTAATCAATTGCTTGCGATCAGAATGCCCTGAGAAACCATCTACTGTCTTTATGTCCATCTTTATCTTTATATTCTTTATCTTACCCCCGTCAGAAAGCTGAATCTCATTCCAACCCTTCTGTATCCTTCGCCCAAGCGTGCCCTCCGCCTGGTAGCCAACAAAGACAAGCGTGTTCCTTTTGTCCCCTGCAAGCCTCTTCAAGTATTCCAGTACCGGACCACCGTTAAGCATACCGGATGTAGCAAGTATAATGGACGGTTCATCGCTTTCTACTACCGCCTTCCTTTTCTCTACATCGTCCACTTGCACAAAAATATCTGATAGAAACGGATTTTCACCCTGAAATATTGAATTCTTCAAACTTTTGTTCAGGTACTCTGGATACGCGGTATGGATAGACGTAGCTTCCCAGATCATACCGTCTAAATACACGGGCACATCCAGTTGCATACCCTCCAGTGCAATCATCACCTCCTGCGAACGACCAACAGCAAATGCTGGTATTATTACCTTTCCACCCTGCCCTATCGTGCGCTCTATCCCATCCTTCAAGTTCTTCTCCGCCTCCCGTCTCGATGGCTGCATATCGTTCATGCCACCGTATGTTGATTCCATAATCAGCGTTTCCAATTTTGGAAAATCATTGAATGCCGGATCGAATAGAAAAGTCCGTTCATACTTTATATCGCCGGTAAATGCAACATTATGAAGTCCATTACCCACATGGAAGTACACACTCGAAGAGCCAAGTATGTGACCCGCATTATGAAGTGTTAGTTTCACATCCGGCGATATGTCCGTCACGTCTCCGTACTTCAACGGAATCGTATGTCTTATCGCATCTCTTATCAGGGCAGATTTATATGGTATCTTATTCCCTTCTCTCGCTGCGACCTCTAAGTAGTCAAGCAGAAGGAGGACCATCAGGTCTCTCGTTGGCTGTGTTAGGTATATGGGCCCGTCATACGCATACTGGAGCAGAAGGGGCACCAAGCCCGTATGGTCAAGATGTGCATGCGTTATCACCACAGCGTCTATATCACTCAGCGGTGTCACTTCGGGAACATATAGATAGGGCGTACCCTCCGAGCCAACGCTTACACCACAATCTATTAAAATCCGCGTCTCCGGTGTGGAAAGCAAGAACGCATTCCTGCCTACTTCCCTACATCCGCCCAACGCGGTTATACGCAGCCATTCGTCTTCCTTTGACTTATCTCTATATATCCTCCTGCCTACTCTCTTCAAAAAACTCTTCCTGAAATCGCTCTCTTCCCGTAAATACTGCCTTATGCTCTTTATTATTGGCGATTGTATGGGTGGTGCTCTGATAACGTTAGGTCGCCATCCTATCTCTTTCGCTACTTCCCTTAGTGTTGCTCCATGTGTGCCTATAACCAATCCTGGCTTCTCCGCTTCTATTATCACCTCTGCTTTGTCCATGTTGTAGTAGATGTCTGTTATTCCTCCTTCTTCTGGTATTATCTCATGAATCACTTTGGACGCCTTCTCCGGGTCCATTAAAATGTCACTACTGGGTCTAACAGAAATCCGCTTCTTCAGCTCCTTCGCTAACGTTCTAACCAAAGCGCCGTCATCCACGAACCTCTGCGTGTCCTCAGTATACAGAACCAGTTCAGGCCCTTCAAATTCCACGCCGATTACACTTATATCTACCGGCAATAACTCCCTTGTTCGTCGCTTTAATTCTAAAAGCGTCTCCTCTACTGGCATCGTCTATTCTTATCCTTCTACTAACCTACCACTATCTCTAATCCTCTCTACTTCTTACACCTGATCCTTCTACTCATGCCTATTCCATGCCCTCACAACCGATTAAACAAAAATCAATACACACACAAAAAAAGTCAAGAACAAAAATCAATTAAAAGAACTTCTTATCTCTTTTATCTTCTCTTCACTCAATTCCTCCTGCTTGCTCTTTGTTAACGTCATTACTTCTATCTCTTCTCCCGATGCACTGTCTCTTTTCATTGCAAAATGTAATGCCTGTATTGCAAGTGCTATCCCCTCGTCCATAGAGATATCCTTTGAATACCGATCCTCAAGCACACCATACGCAATAGGTGAACCGGAACCCGTAGCTGCAATCATCTTCTCATCCGTATTACCCCCAAATGGGTCTACTGAGTATATATGTGCCCCTTCTCGATCTATACCACCTATTAGAAGCTGTACGATGAGCGGGAACATCCGCTGTGCACTCAGTAAGTTGGATAACAACGTTGTCAACGCTTTTACGCTCATGGGCTCTTGCCGTCTTATTTTATATAGCTTCGCTTCTACCGACAGTGCGCGAACCAATGTCTGGGCATCACCCACTATACCCGCTGTCGTCATACCTATTCTATCATCAATCAGATATATCTTCTTCGCCGCTTTAGATGCAATAAAAGAGCCCATTGTCGCTCGCTTCTCACTCGCCAGCACTATACCACCATCGCATATTAAACCCACAGTAGTGGTCCCCTTCTTTATCATATCCTGTACTTCCATTGTCATTGTCTATATGCCTCCATGCGTGGTCGTCAGTTTCACGTGTTTTACGCCCTTCAAGCTCATTATCGCCTCTGCAAGTTCCTTTATCTTCTTCGCATGCCCTCGCATCACTATTATCTCAAAGCAATTTTCCTCATCGAGATGGATATGTGTCGAAGTTTTTATCAGATCTATGTAATGATGCTGCGCCTCTGTTAGCTCATCGCCTAAACCCCTCTGGCTGTGATCATATAGATAGGTTATGGTCCCTATCTCCTCACCTTCTTCACGTTCCATCCACTCGTACTCCACGATATACGCCCTAATTGCATCCCTTATCCCTTCCGACCTCGATGAATAGCCCCTGCCTCTTATTATCCCGTCAAACTTATTCAACAGGTTAGAGGGAAGAGATACTCCTATTCGAGTCAATCCTTGCTCTTCTTCCATCTTTATCACTTCCTTAAATGCTTTATGTACCCTATTATCTCCTCTGCCTTACAAAATATATTTGCGTTATGCTTATTTATACGAATTACTTCCGTATTAAAACCTCGCTTTCTGAGTTCCTTCTCCAGTGTCTCCTCATCGAAATCCTGATCATAACCTATTGCTATCATGTCAGGTTTTATACTATATAAAAGTTCATACATGTCCTTTTCGCTACCCAGCATCGCTTTATCCACCATCTTCAATGCAGAAACCATCTTCAACCTCTGCGCCTCTGGTATTATAGGCGTTCTTTTTCGCTTCTTCACTGTTACATCCCTTGCAACAATAACAAAGAGCTCATCGCCCAGTTTCTTCGCCTCCTCCAGGTAAAGTAAATGACCGGGATGAAGTATATCAAACGTTCCTGTTGCTAAAACCCTTACCATGTCTCTTCCTCTAAATCGCTCTCTACTATTTCCAACGCTCTTAGTCCTCCTTTTGAATCATAACACCGCCAATTATCAGTTGAATAGGGATAAAACGTGATGATATGGCAATTCCCCGTTCGGGAGAACATAAATAGATCTTCTTCTGATGGCTTTTCCGCGCCTGGATGCGGATGACTATGTACAGAGCCCACATAGCTGAGACCCATTGGCATCATCCCCAGGTGTATAACCGCATTCACATCGGATGAGCGCGTACCAGGAAGGAATAAAACATCGCTTATTAGATCGCCATCTGCGTTAAGCATACCGATGAATTCCCGTGGATAATTAGATTTGCTCACTTCTAAGATAAAATCCAGTGTATCCTTTGCTATACCCCTGATTTCTATGCCCTTCCTACCGATCATCTCTCCTCTCTCATCGAAAACCTTTTCCCTGCTTTCGATAACGCGGTAATTAATTAAGATAAACTAAGAAAGTTTGAATATACAGTGTCCCTCTGTTTCTATTTCATCGTCTCGCGGCAAAGTCCCAAATTTCGCACTCAATATTAAATCTGCTATCTCATGCTTTAGCACCTTTGCTATGCCAACCACAGAGGTTGTGGGTCTTGGATTTACATCTACTACGTATGCCTTACCCTCTTCGTCAACCACAAAATCTATTCCTACATACCCGTTACAGTGAAGCACGGTAGCAACCTTCTTACTTGTGTCTATTACTGCCGCCTCGGCTTCTTGCCCCATGAAAAAGGGCACTTTGCCTCCTTCATAACGTAATCTGCCTCCATCCCGCATTATAAATTGCTTATTTATCGTCAGCGGTAAGACTGACGAAGTCCCGGCAACTATGCTACTGCTTATATCTTCCCCTTTTATGAATTCCGTTACGATGTACTTATCATCCTCCTCTTGTAGCCCATTCACTATAAAAACGTCTTCTGATGCACATCCATATCTCGGCTTCTTTACATATATTCCACTCGCGCCGCTTTCCTGCCACTCTTCCCTGGAAACGATCTTAGGTACTGGTATCCCTCTTTCGCTCAAGACTTCTGTTGTCCACCTCTTATCCGCGCAGATTTTTACACATTCAGAAGGGCAGCCCAGATTAATCGTGTTCCGCTCCACGAGTTCCGTAAGCCGGTAGAGTACATCTTCGGGCGCAATAACTAAGCCGGCATCGCTCTCCTTTGAAAGTGTATCAACAGCCGCTTCAAAATCATCTTCCGCAACGGGCGAGATAATTTCATTACCCGCTCTTTCAAAGCTACCCTTTAGCGTTGCAAGCATCGCTTCCCCTTCCTTCAATAAGGAAGTCCTCTCCGCCCCACCACCACCAACCACGTACTCCGCAACCATTATCTTCATTTGATTTATGACACGCTATTTTGCCTGCACAATTGTTTTCCCGTGTCCAACCAGCTTTGCTAATGCGAGGAGTACATTTAAAAAATAGTCATTAGGCAAAGGCTTACCCAGGTCTTCCTCCCAGCTTGCCTTTATTGCCTCAAATCTTTCCTCCGTGGTGTCCGATACTTCCCCAATGTAGGAGGAATAGAGTCCTCCGCCCGTCTTTATCACCTGTGGCTCCTCCCCTTTCCTGCTGCTAATAGTGGAGCTCACTAAGTTTATAGCCCGCGCAACCGTAGATAGTTTAACCGGAGCCGCTCGTATTCTATTCTCAGCTTTTTGTATATCCTCTGCCGTTATCCTACCTTCGCCTATCTTATCCTTGTATTTTCGTATCCAATAGGGGCTCATCTCCGGCACTTGAGACTTGTCCTCCTGTTCTACAATCTCCTCTTCTGTTACAGACGCTTTTGTCATCTTTTCCCTGCGTAACTCCGCTGTATGATACCCCATCGCATTTATCGCACGCATAACCGTAGACCGCTTAATCGGAATCGCACGTATTTGATTCTCCGCCTCCAGAACGTCCTCTGCCGTTATCGTACCCTTCTCGATCCTATCTCTGTATTTCTGTAACCAGCCAGGACCAGGTCCAATTCTTCCCGGTGCGCCTCTCTCTTCGTGATGTTCCTGCTTCGCAGTCTCTTCTGCCACCCGCCCCCTGCGCAAGTCCGCGGTATGATACCCCATCGCATTTATCGCACGCATAACCGTAGACAGCTTAATCGGAGTCGCACGTACTTGATTCTCCGCCTCCTGAATGTCCTCTGCCGTTATCGTCCTACTCTCAATCCTATCTCTGTATTTCTGTAACCAGCCGGGACCATGTTTAATTCTTCCCGGTGCGCCTCTCTCTTCGTGATGTTCCTGCTTCTCAGTCTCTTCTGCCATCCCTCCACTGCGCAAGTCCGCGGTATGATACCCCATCGCATTTATCGCACGCATAACCGTAGACAGCTTAATCGGAGTCGCACGTACTTGACTCTCCGCTTCCTGAATCTCCTTCACCTTAAATGTCCCTTCCCTTATCCTCTCTTCGTATTTCAATATCCAATCGGGTGCTCTCTCTATCCTCCCCATCTCGTCTCCCTTTTCTATTGATAGTTGATTATTATAAACAATATTTATTATCCTGCAAAAGGACATACATAAAAGCGAAACAAAGGAGGCGAATTAAAATTTCCTGTGGAAAGAAGAGAAAGGTAGCAAAGATGCGAAAGCATAAGCTGAAGAAGAGAAGAAAGAAGATGCGGCATAAGAAGTAGGGTGCTTCTCAGCCGTAATCCCCTATTTTTTCCGCCTATTTATCCTTTTCGTAACAACCTTCGGTCAAGTCAACCATGGCAACCTTCTAAAAACGTTGAGTCTACTTAGCAGTAACGCTGTACAGGGGGAGACCGCATTTATACACATAAAGACTTTAAATGAACGAGGAGATTTAAGAAAAGAAAAGGAAAGCAATAGGAGAAAGATGAAATATGAAGGAATTGACAGAGGTGAGGACATTAAAAGATGGGAAATATGTGGTTATAGATGAAGAACCCTGCACGCTAGTAAGTATAACGACTTCGAAACCGGGTAAGCACGGGGCAGCGAAAGCGAGACTGGAGGGGATAGGCGTATTTGATATGCAAAAAAGGACTGCAATTCAACCAGTTACCGCGAAGATATACGTGCCCGTGATAGAGCGAAAGAGCGGTCAAGTTCTTTCTATTTCTGATGACACGGTGCAACTGATGGATATGGCAGACTATTCGACAATTGAAATGAAGATACCAGCGGAATTGATGGAGAAAGGTAGAATTGAACCCGGTAAGGAAATACCTTTTTTACATTACGATGGAAGATACAAGATAGATATGAAGTAAAAAAGAGTGAAACGAAGAAGAGGGGAAGAGTGAAGGATGAAATGGTTGAAAAGGAGTTGGTAGGGCGTGTCACGCATTATTTCCAGAAGATAGGCGTTGCAGTGGTGGAGCTAAAGGGGGATGTAAAAGTAGGAGATAAGATAAGTATAGAAGGAGCCACAACATCATTCAAGCAGGTTTTGGACTCCATGGAAATAGATAACGAGAAGATAGAAGTTGCTACCGCGGGTCAGTCAATCGGGTTGAAGCTGAAAGGGAAGGTAAGAGCACATGACAGCGTATACAGGATAATGGACGATGTATAAATGGGCAAGCGATTCTTCGCGTGATGTGAAATGAAGGAGAGAGGGGACAGGGGAATAAAAGTAGATGATGTAATGGTAAGGGATGTCGTGAGTGTAACAGTTCCGGGAACGAGGAGTGAGTTATTGGAGATATGCAAAAAGAGGTTCATATCGGGGGCTCCGGTACTTAAAAGTGGTAAAGTAGTAGGCGTAGTTACGAGACAGGATTTGCTAAAGAAGCCAAATGAGGCACAAATAGCGATGCTTATGAGTAGGAATCCTATTACTATTAGTCCTGATGCGAGCATTGAAGAGGCAGCCGAGATTATGCTCATGAAGAATATACGCCGTTTGCCCGTGGTGCAGGGCGATAAGTTAGTTGGGGTGCTATCAGTTGCCGATATAGCAGGGAAAATAGCAGAAATGGACTATAAGGAGCCAATATCTAAATACATACCTGTAAGTACTGTGACTATATGGGAAGAGACGCCATTATCTGTTACTGGTCGGATAATGGAACTCGCAGGGGTGAAAGCTATTTCCGTTTTGAATACCAATCTTGAGCTGGTTGGACTGATTACCGACAGGGACTTAATAAATGCAGCGGTAATAGACGATTCAACGGAGGATGCAGACTTATCCTTAGGTTCTGACGAAGATGAATGGACGTGGGAGGGAATGAGGGATACCACGCGGTTATACTATAGCGTATCAAAGATAAAGTTGCCGGATAAGATTGTAAGAGAGGTAATGGTAAAGAATGTAATTACGGCAACGCGTAATTCAGCGGTGAGTGAATGTGCGAAGAAGATGAGCAAAAACAAGTTTGACCAGCTTCCTGTTAGCTCGGCGAGTGGTAAATTGACGGGTATAATACGTGATAGGGACCTTTTGAATGTCTTGCTATAGGAGCTAAAAATGGTGGTTATTGGTGGATTGTTCAAACGGCAAAGCTCGCGGTATGCGCTGAACGAGGATGAGAAATTCTATCTGATGAGTTGTTCTGACTTACTGGGAGAAATAACGTCTGTTATAGATGGCATAGGCGTTATGCATGACTTCTTCTGGGAGAAAGTAAGTGACAGTAAATACGAGAAAGAGATGAGGACGTGTGAAGCGACTACGAAGAGTACACTCAGTGAAGCCGAATATATAAAGGCGCCGGAGCGTTTTTTAGAGATGCATGACCATCTTGTGAACGGGCTTAGATATTTTGAGAATTCATACGCGGAATCACTGGTTTATATGACGGACAAAGCGAAGGAGCACATAGCAAAAGCGATAGAATTAGCGCTATTAGGGAGTGCTGAACTAAGAGAGGGCAGCAAACAGTGGGATAAGATAAAGGACAAGACGGCGATAAAGGAGTAAAGTACAAGACCCAAAAAATGTCGAATGCTAAAGTTGACAGAAGAGAAGAAATAGAAGAACTTGCACGTAGAAGGGGTTTTTTATGGCAGGCTTTTGAGATTTACGGTGGTGTGGCGGGCTTCTATGATTACGGGCCTTTAGGTGCATTACTCAAGAGGCGGATAGAAGCAGAGTGGAGGCGTTTTTATGGCATTGGTGAGGGCTTTTACGAGATAGAGGCAACGACCATAGGACCGCGAGATGTATTCAAAGCTTCAGGGCATTTAAAAAGCTTTTCAGACATGGCAGTGGTATGTAAAGACTGTAAAACGTTTTTCCGCATGGATGAAGCGATAGATATAGACAAAAGATGCCCGGAATGCGGCGGCGAGCTCGTAGATGCTGGCGAATTCAATTTGATGTTCCAGACGAAGATAGGAGTGCCAAAAGGAGAAAGCGAGCAGAATAATAGCACAGGCTATTTGAGGCCTGAGACGGCACAGGGCATATTCATTGATTTCCCGCGGTTGCTGCGATTCAACCGTGATAAGTTACCATTAGGTGTTATACAGATAGGTAAAGCATACAGGAACGAGATATCACCGAGGAAGAGTATTATACGGCTACGTGAGTTCACAATGGCAGAAGCAGAGGTATTTGTGGACCCACGAGAGAAGAACAAGCACCCAGGATTTGAAACTGTAAAGGAAAAGGTGCTACGATTAGTTCCTGCTGAAGGAGCCCAGGAGGAAAAGAGCTTAGAGCAAGCGGTAAAAAGCGGGATAATTGCAAATCAGTATCTGGGTTATCATGTAGCGAGGGTAGGGGAGTTTCTGGAGGGAATAGGGATTCCAGGTGATAGGCTGAGGTTTAGACAGCATCGCAAAGATGAGATGGCGCATTATGCAAGAGATTGCTGGGACGCGGAATTCTTTAGCAATAGATATAGCTGGATGGAGATAGTAGGAGTGGCAGACCGGGGCGATTATGACCTCTCAGTGCATGCGTCATTCTCAAATACGGATATGTGTGTGCATGACGGACCTGAGAAGATAATACCGCATGTGATTGAACCATCTTTTGGCATAGACCGGATAGTATATGCGTTGCTGGAGAGTTCTCTGTATAAGGAGCAAGTGGGTAAGCAAAAGCGAAAAGTACTTGGGTTTAAAAACGAGATAGCACCGATAAAAGCTGCGGTCTTCCCTCTGTTAAACCGGGATGGCTTGAAGGAGAAAGCGGTGGAAGTGTTTCAAGCATTGAGGGATGAGGCAATATTGGTCGAATACGATGACTCAGGCAGTATTGGCAGGCGGTATCGGCGTCAGGATGAGATAGGCACGCCGTATTGCATCACAATAGATTACGACACGCTGGAGGACGGCACGGTGACGATACGTGAGAGGGACACGATGAAACAGGTTCGGGTTCCGGTAGCGGAGATAAAAGAGTTTATAGCATAGTGCCGTGTCGTTATTCATATATGATTTTTATACATCATTGAGCGTTTATGTGAACTAAGGTGAGCGATATTTTATGAACGCGAAAGAGAAGATATTTCTTGAGGAAGAAGAAATCCCGAAGCAGTGGTACAACATACAGGCGGACATGCCTTCACCGTTGGACCCGCCGATGAATCCAGCGACGAAGGAGCCGATAAAGGCGGAGGATTTAGCGGCTATTTTCCCCATGGGCTTGATAAAGCAGGAAGTGAGTACAGAGCGATGGATACCGATACCAGAGGAAGTTCGAGAGATTTACAGGCTCTGGCGGCCCACGCCGCTGTACAGAGCGAAGCGATTGGAGGAGAAACTGAAGACACCAGCGAAGATATATTACAAATGGGAGGGTGTCAGTCCGCCCGGTAGCCATAAGCCTAACACTGCGGTTGCACAGGCGTATTATAATATGAAAGAGGGCGTAGAGAGGATAGCGACGGAAACAGGAGCGGGACAGTGGGGCTCTGCACTTGCTTTTGGTACCATGCTCTTCGGGTTGAAGTCTACAATATACATGGTTGCTGCAAGTTACGACCAGAAACCGTACCGAAGGGTAATGATGGAAACATGGAACGGAGAAGTATACAGAAGCCCAAGCAAAAACACGGAATATGGGCGGCAATATCTACATAAGGAGCCGGATACCACCGGTAGTTTGGGTATCTCAATCTCAGAAGCGGTCGAGGATGCAGCCACGCATGAAGGCACGAACTATGCACTGGGTTCTGTTCTGAATCATGTTATATTACACCAAACGGTAATAGGTCTGGAGGCGAAGCTCGCGTTTGAGCAGATAGACGAATATCCGGATATAATCTTTGGAAACGTAGGAGGTGGCAGTAATTTCAGTGGGGCTAGTTTCCCCTTCGTAGGCGATAAGCTGACAGGTAAAAGACCGGACTTAAAAATCGTTGCTTGTGAACCGATGGCATGTCCAACGCTGACGAAAGGGTTGTATCTATATGATTTCGGCGACTGTGCAGGATTGACCCCTCTGTTGAAGATGTTCACTTTAGGGCATACTTTCGTACCTCCACCGATACATGCAGGAGGGCTGAGATACCATGGCGATGCTCCTTTGCTCTGCAAGTTGGTGAAGGACGGGTGGATAGATGCTGTGGCGTATCACCAAACCGAGATATTCAATGCTGCGAAGTTGTTTGCCGAGACGGAAGGGCATATAATAGCACCAGAATCAGCGCACGAAGTGAAAGCGGTGATAGACGAAGCGTTGAGATGCAAGGAGGAAGGGCAGGAAGAGGTGATATACTTCAATAACTCAGGTCATGGGCATTTCGACTTAGGGGCATACGATGCGTTTCTGAGTGGTAAGCTCGTGGATTACGAGTATCCCGCGGAATTGGTGAAACAGTCGCTGGCTAATCTGCCGGAGTTGTAAATAACGGCATTCCTCCTTAAGCTCCGAAGCGGGTCCCTCACGGTTGACCCGGCACATTCCCTATGTTATGTTTATGCAGGGAATAGAACTATCTCAAGCATACAACTGAGTTTATAGGGGCGCAGGAGAATAGTGATAAACAGAACTATAATTTTTGCCCCCAAAAAACCGATGTAGTTTCTTGGGGGTTATTTTTATCCGATTTGATATTTAAAAGCTTATGTGTTATCTGTTACAATGTAACAACTGATGAGAAAGGATAGAGTAATAGTAACAGGGATAGATGTGATGCAGGGCGCGTGGAACACATTGCGAACAACTCAAAAAACATTGAACTGACAAAGTCCATGTACAATATCGCATGCATTGTTTAAATCACAAATGGATAAGAACTTTGGGAAAGTGCGCGAATTAGCTATTAAAAAGACTATTGTAGGCAGTATTGTAGGAAATATAATGATTTTTAAAGGCGTCACATCGTAAGATTGGATTTAAATAGAGTGATGATGGTGGTTTTAAGTGATACAGGAAACTACCTTTGATGTTAGAGTATTGCTCACTCATAGTTTCCAGTTCCATCTCTTCCTTCTTCCTATCAGTTTGCTTATCTCATCGCTTGTCACCACCCCGAGGACTTTCCTATCACTGTCTATAACGGGCAGTGCGGAGATATTGTACTTATCCAACTTCCTTATCACCAGTTCAAGCGGCTCATCCAAATCCGCTGTCATTACTCTCCTTGTCATTATTTCCGCTAATTCCACGTCCCGCTTCGCCACAGCAGAGGATATATCCCAGGCTGTTACTATCCCCACGAGTTTATCCTCCGCGGACACAACAGGGATATGCGTAAACTGTGTCTCCATTATCAATTTAGCTGCATCTGCTATACTCGCAGCTTCGCTTATCGCTTCCACTTCTCTTGTTATCACGTCCTTTACCAGAGGGAGCTCTCTCGTCTGTTTCATCGGTTTGACGGCAATATCCGCTGGCAATCGCTCTACGGGTAGCGAGACAAAAAAATCCGCGCTTTCTACACTCCGTTTCAACTCCTCTGCTACTTTATTCGCCATAAAAATACTGGATAAGGACGAAGTCAGCACTTCTTTACCGTCTATATCAATCATACCGGATTTCAGCTCCTCGTATGTTACTTTTCTCAATACCGGCCGGTCACGTCTGCCGAGACCATAATCAAGCACGTCCGTAACGATATCAGCATCTCTTATCGCTGTCTTCTTCGCTATTCCCGCATTCAATACCGGTATCGGTATTCCAATACCAACATACAGAGTCACGCCATAGCCATAGAACGAGGCTCCTCGTATGTATTCTGCACTCATATCCTTCATGTTACCGGTGACCATCAAAGTAGCATAGCCATTACCGGAATTGTACTGGGTACCTATTCCCACTACATATCCATGTGAACCGCAGAGGAATATCCGCGTTCCCGGCCCGATGGTCTCGAAATCAGGGTCGTTTACAAGTGGCGATAGCGCGCCTGCACCCGAATAATTCACATTACGGTAATTCGGCAGTAACGTGCCCATGTAAGTGTATAATGTCCTTTCTGTTGAGTTTACCGCGGCATCATACCTTTGATATGAATTTCTCGGATTTAGCATAATCGCCTGATTCAAATCATCGAGCGTGATGGTTGTGTCTATCTCTTTACGGGGATAACAGTCAGTGGTATAGCTGGTAGCTCTCAGGTCTATCTGCTTACCAGCCACTAAATCCTCTATTACGTGTCCGCCGCCATATTCAGCTCCTTTATCCTCTGATAATTGCGCGGCACCCAGATACGCATCAACCGCTGCAATTCCCGTATATGCCTCTACCTCGTTAAGCCAAACCTTTTGCATCTTTATCGGCGGGTCTGCATGACCGAAGTTGAAGAACACGCCTGAAGAGCACATGGCACCAAAAGTACCGGTGGTTACCACATCCACTTCCTTCGCCGCTCCTTCCACACCCTGTTCCTCTACTATCTCGCTCATTCTGTCCGCAGTTACTACGCAAACACTGCCGTCCCTGATCTTACCATTTATCTCTTCTATGCTCTTCACCGTCTTTGTCATACTACATAGAGTGTACGAGATAAGTGCTTTAAAATCTTACACCTTTTTGCCTGTTCTCCCTTCCTTTTATAGTAGACCCATTTAGAATCATACTGAATGTAGGAGATAATCGTAGTAGACTAAAGTATCGCTTCTAATATCCTTGCATAAGCCGGGCGCGTAATAAAAATGCCTATTAGTAGACCCACAATCGTTACAATCGCGAAACCACGTAAAGTGCCAAGCGCCATGAAAGCAAGTGCCAGCATTGCCACGATGGTGGTAGTAGCAGAAACGAAGATAATACCAAAAGCGAACGAGATACGTTTACGGTACATGCTTGTAGAGGAACGTCCACCGGAAAGTACTTCGTCTGTTATTATCACCAACTGATCCACACCTGTGCCTATAACCGCTATTATCCCTGCGATACTCGGCAAGTCCAGCTCCCATTTTATCACTGCTGCAAATCCTAATATCAGGATTATTTCACTGGAAAGGGCAATGAACATCGGAAAACCGATCTTCTTCTCTCGGTATCGCAAGAAGACGATAAGAGTAACGGAAACAAGAGCAAGTAAAGCGGCAATTGCTGCACCAGTCTTGAATTTCGCACCTAAATACGCTGGAACTTCACCTGAGCCGATAATCTTTACATTTACCGGTAATGCACCTGCTTTCAGGTGTATTATCAACTCCCGCGCCCTTTTCAAACCCTCAGTTCCTACTCCCGTCTGAGATATTAAACTGTAACGAGGTTCGGTTCGCAGGTCTTCTGCAAGTTCTGGTGCGAGTGGTCCACTGTACACAACCACATCGTCAAGCAGCATTATGAGCTCGTGGTTATCTCGATCGTCTAATGCGCCGTATTTTATCGCAGCATCTCGTAATGCTTCTGCTCCCTTCTTTGTTAATGTAAAAGGTGCGCCCCATGCTGACTTCTCGTTGCTTCTCTCCGGAACCATCCTCACGCTCTGTATCCCTTCACTGCCGTAAACGACATGCGCGGTGATATTGTCTATCTCTACTAATCGCTGACCTTCTGTTACATCTTCTCCCGTGCCATTAGTCTGTATCCGTATCTCAAACTTACCGGGATTGCCAACCAAGCTCTTCGCGGTTTTTATGTCTATACCTGCTAAGTCCACGACCATGAGGTTGTTTCCCACGGTTCTTATGGTAGTGCTCGCTAATCCAAGCATATTTAACTTCGTATCTATTATTTGCCGGGTCTCGTCTCTCGTTCCTCGTGTTATACCCTCTTCAAAGTAGTCTGTACCGTCTGGTCGCTTCGCTATACTCCCATTGATCCCTTTTAACACCTCTGCCAACTGCTCCTCTGTTACTGTCTTCCGTATCTCATATTCATACACTCCCTCTTCTTTCGTCGCGTAAGTACCAACTTCTGCATCCAGCGCATCTTCGAGGAAAGAGGCAACTTCGCTCCTATTGCCCTCTGCGTCTATTCTGACAAGTGTACCTTCTAATTTCAACTGTAGCGACGAGCCACCCACTAAGTCCAGACCAAACCGTAAATTACCATCTATGCCGGCGCCGGAGAAAAATGGGTCCCCATTAGCTCTCTTAGCTATGCTTCCATTAATCTTCTTTAAGACATTGGATAAACGCTCTTTCGAAATACCTGGTCTAATTTCATATATCTCGTCTCCATGATGACCTACATTCCTGTTCAGTTCTTTTTCAAGAAAAGTGGAAACAGCACTCCCATTAATGTCAGCATGTATCTTGGCTGTGACTGGCGGCTGCGGATACACGTAGATAACAACAATAGCGAATAAAACGAGCAGTAGCAACGCCATTACTCTCATGTCACTCAATAATCCCCTTCCCCCTTTCTTCATTGTTTCTTTTCTGTCCCTTACTCCTTATGCAACATAGTTGCAGAATCATATAAGCTTGATATTTTAAATAGATGATATTATATTTGCTATCTTGTACTATAACAAGTGTATATTTCCCATTTAAACGACAGCATTAATAGAATATATAGGATGGGATCTATGACATATATGGTGATATGACGATGATCCAAATGTTATCTCCGAAATTGTGAAAATTGTTGAAAAGAGGCATGAGATGATATTAGCACATGAGTAGTTTGGAGTGGAAATAAAGGATATATATGCTGAAAAAGTACTTGTTATCGTACAGTTGTTTGTGCTGGAGTGCATTTGTATGCATGTGCATTTATACATAACGCGGATACAACTTACCCGCAGTTACGTTCATAGTCTTATGTATGACCCGCGGATACCCGTAGTCTTTATATAGTGCTGTCCGTAGTCCTTTGCCTGCATCCAGGACATAGGGAACGAACGAAGAGCTGCGTGCCATCCGGTAGTCGTATATCTCCGTTTTCCCCTGTGCTGGGATTGGGTAAATATTATTGCTTGCTGTCCTGTTGAATAACACGCTATGATACCTATCCATCTGTCTACCAGGCAGTGGAGTCCAGCGCTTGTAGGAATTCTTATTGCTTACAGGAGGGACCCATGTTTTAAAGCTGCTAACCGTCCTGCCGTAGTAATATGCAGGAGAAAAGGTGGTACTACTTTGTTGCAAAACCGTTTCATCCTCTGTCTTACCCGTATGATTTACCCATGCCGTATTTACGTTCCCTGCTCTGTCGACCGTATGTGTACCGAGTTCATAGGTGCTATTTCGCATCAGTCCGTTTACATAATAGTACGTATCAGAAGTATTTGTCACCCAGATTCCATTCAGGAATACCATAGTATAGCGGAAATCAATATCTGACGGATTTGACCATGTCCACTTTAGCCATGTTTCGCCCCTTTGTGATAATTTTAAATCAACAATACTTGCAGGTGCCGTATTATCTGATGCGGACACGTATGCAGTCTTTTCCGCATTTACCATGCCATATCCATAGTCATCGTCTTTTCCCGTTGTTCCGATGTCTTCAGCGGTCTCCTGTAATAGCGCCCTTACCTGGACGTTGGTATAATCAGGATACGCGGACCATGCCAGAGCTGCCGTACCGGTAACATGAGGGCACGCCATAGAAGTGCCACTCTTTGTTGCGTAACCGTTATTCAGATAGGTAGAATATATACTCACACCCGGTGCTGCAAGTTCAACATCCGAACCGGTACTCGAGAAGCTAGCTCTATTATTAGCACTATCCGTTGCCGCAACCGCGATTACAGAGTCATATCTCCCAGGGTAAGTCACTGTATCTCCCGTACCATCTGCATTACCCCTGTTCCCCGCGGATGCAACTAACAGCAATCCCGCATTGTATGCTTTATCACACGCATTACGAAAAGCGGTTGAGTCTTGAGTGGAGCCAATGCTCATTGAGATGATCTTTATATTGTTCTTCACCGACCAATCGATGCCAGCAATAACATCGCTTATATATCCCCGTCCTTCACTGTTCATCACCTTAACCGCATACAAATCTGCTTCCGGCGCTACACCCACAATACCTGCTCCGTTATCCCTGGCTGCTATTATACCTGCACAATGCGTTCCGTGACCATTATCATCCTTCGGATCTGAATCCTCGTTTACAAAATCATATCCACCCCCGTAATTATCTGCTAAGTCTGGATGATTATAATCTATTCCAGTGTCAATAACAGAAATAGCAATACCAGAACCTGCGTTCCCGCCCGGTGCAACATCACTCTTACCCTCTACGCCATTCCAGATCAGCTCTGCATTTATCCTATCAACACCCCAGGGCAAAGTCTCCGTTACCTGCACCTCATAATCAGGCTCTATGTATGCAACATCACTATCGCTCTCTAAAGAGGTAACCGCCGTCTCCTCTGGCATTGTGGCAGCAACCGCAGGAATTATCTGGTACTTATGTTTTATCTCGCCACGGTATTGTGTTATCAATTTGGGCTTCGGTTTACCCTTGAACATTACTATAACGCGAACATTGCCCTCATCATCCGCATACCTGCCCTCCTTCATAGCTCTTCTCCCTGCTTGTGGTGCGCTAATACTTAGCGGAGAATCGTAAGAGACCTCTTTTACTACTCTATCGTCATCAGCCCGCAGGGAAGTGCACTCTATCCCATTTGTAAGGCTTACCGGCGTTACCTGGCTGTTATTAATACAATTGTTGTAACCATAGGCAGTAAGCGCATTTGTGCCTGTTATCATCGGAGATGCCTTTCCTGCTGATACAATTAATGCAATCACAGCCATTATTAGCACTATCCTGCTCTGCATTCTTTACGCTCCCTTGTTTGCACTATTAATGTTGGATGCTATATTAAAGTGTTGTCTCCATATAATATTCTGAAGATTGTTTTATTTACCCGAACATTAACATTTGTAAAGAATGACTGCGGCTTCGCTACACTACCATGAAACGTTGAAGGAGAAATTAAGGGCGGAGTGGAGAATAGCGAAAGAGGCGAGGAAAAGAGGTCTTGACCCTGCGCTTCAGCCGGAAATCAATATAACTAATGATCTCGCAGAGCGAGTTGAAGCACTTATAGGAATAGAAGGTGTGGGTGCACGTATACGTGAATTAGAACAACAAGGTAACAGTAGAGAAGAAACGGCATTAAAAATAGGCTATGACTTTGCAGAAGGTAAATTCGGACACTATAATCGCGTTATGCTAATAGAATACGCAGTAAGGACAGCGGTGGCGATTCTCACTGAGGGTGTAGTTGCAGCGCCATTAGACGGGATTTCACGTGTTGAAGTAGCTATAAACGACAATTCGAGCGAATATATAAAGATATTCTATTCAGGACCGATAAGAAGTGCAGGTGGGACGGCACAGGCGCTTTCTGTGTTAGCTGCGGATTGCATAAGGCGGAAGATGGGATTTGCTGCGTATGAGCCACGTGAAGAGGAGCTATGGCGGTATGCACTGGAGGTTGCTGCGTATGCGCAAATAGCTGGCTTGCAATACACGCCCTCGGACGATGAGGTAAAAGAAATAGTAAAGAACTGCCCTATATGCATTGATGGCGAACCGACGGAGAAGAAGGAGGTGGGTGGTTATAAAGACCTCGAGCGGGTCGCAACGAATAGGATAAGGGGTGGGATGGTGCTTGTGCTCACAGAAGGGATAGCAATGAAGGCGCCGAAGATAAAGCGGTATGTGGATAAACTTGGCATGGAGGGCTGGGACTGGTTGGCGAAACAGGCCAAATCGAAGAAGGATAAAGGCAAGAGGAACTTTTTAGATGATTTGATAGCAGGGAGGCCTGTATTTGGACGTCCGGGGGAAAAAGGAGGATTCCGGCTTCGTTACGGGCGTGCAAGGAACTCGGGGTTTTCTGCTATTGGTATGAATCCTGGTACAATGTCGCTGCTTGGATTCATCGCGCCGGGAACACAGATAAAGCCGGAACTACCGGGTAAAGCTCATTGCGTTGTCCCTGTTGATTCTATTGAAGGGCCAACGGTGAAATTGAAAAATGGAGACATAGTCGAATTTAAAAGTTCTGATTGTAAAGACAGTACAAACGAAGACGTGGCAAACGAAGACGTGGCAGAGATTCTGGACCTGGGTGAGGTTCTGATAGCTTATGGTGATTTTTTAGAGACAGGACATCCATTAGTACCCGGAGCATACGCACATGAATGGTGGTTGAAGGAGCTGGCGCGGGAATCGAAAGAAGAAGCAGGGAAATGGCTGCTACTGCCACCAACACAGAAAGAAGCAATTGAAATTTCGTACCGGTATGACGTGCCGCTACATCCTGCCTATACGTACCTGTGGGAGGACATAACACAAGATGATAGGGAATACCTAACGGATTGGATATCAGCAAATGCTTTTTTAGAACGTACATGCAATGTACTGTATATACCAAAGGATGAAGACGGTAGGGTAAGAGCGATTTTAGAAGATCTGCTCGTTTTGACTGTTAGTAAAAGCGTAAGCAAAAACGATACGCGTGTCTCGTACCTGACAGTAGAATATCCAGATGCATTGCTAATGCCTCTGGGGCTAAACGATGCACTGAAGAGAGACAATACGGTGAAGCTAAAAACGAAACCGAAAGCGCCGACACGAATTGGTATGCGAATGGGCAGACCCGAGAAATCACGAGAGCGAATGATGACCCCAGCCCCTCATGTTATCTTCCCTCTGGCAGAGGCAGGGGGGAAGAACAGGTCTTTGAAGGAAGCATTGAAGGGAAAAGAGATAGCAGTAGAGATAGGGATGCGGCGGTGTAAAGATTGTGGACACGATTTCCTGGCTTGCTGTTCCCTTTGCGATCGCTGTGGCTCGTCCAATTTCTATAGTTTGGATCAGAATGTATCGAGAAACAGTGCAAGAGCCCGAAGCACAAGCTGGGGCCGGGATAGCCAGAAGAATATTGATTTGGAGCATTATTATCTGGATACAATAAAAAAGATGGGTGATGACCACGAGATCAGTAAACAGGACGTAAAATGCGTAAAAGGGCTGTTTTCAAGTCGTAAAGTGCCTGAACATTTGGGTAAAGGCATTTTAAGGGCTAAACACGGTGTGTTCGTATATAAAGACGGCACGATAAGATATGACTTCACTAATTTACCGTTAACGCATTTCAAGCTGCGAGAGGTAGGATTAAGTGTCGAGACTGCGAAAATGCTGGGATATTCACATGATATGGAAGGTAAAGAGTTGAGGACGGAATCGCAGATATTAGAGCTTAAACAGCAAGATATTATTGCATCTGATAATGCCGCTTTGTATTTGCTAAAGATCGCGAAATTTCTGGATGATCTGCTGGAGCGATTTTATGGGCTGCCACGCTATTATAACGCATCGTGCAGAGAAGACCTCATAGGGCAACTCGTGCTCGGACTGGCGCCGCATACTTCGGCTGGTATATTAGGTAGGATTATAGGGTTTACGCGTGTCTCGGCTTGCTATGCTCATCCGTTCTTCCATGCGGCGAAAAGGAGGAATTGCGACGGTGATGAAGACTCAATCATCCTTTTGCTGGATGCACTGCTCAATTTCTCGTTAGCTTTTCTACCGGAGAAGATAGGGGGCAGAATGGATGCACCTCTGGTCCTTATCCCGTTTATCAATCCAAAAGAGGTGGATAAGGAGGCGCATAACGTCTGTATTGTGGATGAGTATCCACTGGATTTTTACGATGCCGCATCCGCGGGGCAATTGCCCAAAGAGGTGGATATAGAGACCGCGGTCACACGAATAGAAACGCCTAAGGATATTTATGGGTTTAAGTACACGCATGAGACAACGGACATCGCTGCTGGTCCTTTGAATTCGCTATATAAAACATTGAATGCAATGACGGATAAAATGGATGCGCAACTGCAATTGGCAACGCTTATAAGAGCGGTAGATGAGCGAGAAGTGGCAGAAGCGGTAATAAAGAATCATTTCCTTCGCGATATAAAAGGTAATCTGCGTGCGTTTGGCTCACAGAAAGTGCGATGTAGCAGATGTAATACGAGATACAGGCGAATACCGCTGAGTGGTAGATGTAATATTTGTGGCAGCAAGTTACTTCCTACTGTGCATGTAGCAAGTGTTAAGAAATATCTTAACGTATCGTTACGTATCGCAGAGGAGTATCATATAACGGATTACACACGGCAGCGGCTGGAATTGTTGAAGGATGATGTGGATTTACTTTCCCCTGCTGAGGATAAGCAGAAGTCGTTGGCGGATTTTATGTAAAAACGTTTCTTAAGAAGAAAAGCGATACCAAGAGAGCAATTAGGATTAGACCCCTTTATTAAGCCACACAGCCAAAATATCCTTCTGGTAGGAATATTCAGCAGTTATTGGCTCACAAGAGTAGCAAAACGATAGAGATATATACTTATTTTATTTATTTTATATAAGTAAGCAATAATTAAAGATTTAAGTGAGTAGTGTAAGAGATCCGATAGAGAAGCTTGGTGCGGAAGTTGAAGTAAAAGCAAGGGTGAGGGATCAAGAAGAACTGGAGAGATTCAGGGCTATGGAACGAACAGGAAAGCGGGAAAAGGGGTGTACGATAAGACTCAAGATTTGGGGGGAGATTACCAATGTGTGCTTATTATAAAAGATCAAAGGTTGAGATTAACGGGTTCACAGCAAAATATTATGATATATTAATGGACATCATAACCTTTGGTATATACTCCTCGCTCATGCAAAAGGCTGTTCGATTAATGGGGATCAAATCTGAGGATAGGATTATTGATTTAGGAGCGGGCACGGGTAGGAATGCATGTTTGATGATGAAGTATCTATCTACAAAAGGTGAGTTGATAGGACTTGATATTTCTAACGAGATGATTGTCCAGTTTAAAAGTAAGTGTGCAGGATTAGCCAATGTTAAAATTATCAACCAGAGGATTGATAAAGCTTTGCCCTATGAAGATGAGTTTGACAAAGCTTTCATCTCTTTTGTATTGCATGGATTCCCGCAGGAGATTAGAATACGAATAATCAGAAACGCATCTAAAGTATTAAAAAAGCATGGTGAATTTTTCATCATGGATTATAACGAGTTTTCAGTGGAGGAAATGCCTCTTTATTTGAGAATCCCTTTTAAGCTTATAGAATGCCCTTACGCATTTGATTTTATTGAAAGAGATAGTCAAAAAATGTTGGCAGAAGAGGGATTCGACCGTTTTGAGAAATATCTCTTCTTCGGTGGATATATAAGACTCCTTAAAGGGGTGAAGTACCATGACAATGCAGCGGAATAACCAAAAAGGTGTTGATGATCCGACAATTGAAAAATTGAAGATATTAATGCCTTACTGGATTAGCCATAATAATGAACATATTCGAGATAATGAGAAGTGGCTCAGGAAAATAGAGAATAAGGGGCTTAAAGAGGTGGTTTATGAATTAAAAGAGGCTATAAAAACGCTAAAACAAGCGAATAGACATATTGAATTAGCAAATATTAAGCTGGAAGAGAATAGCGGCTCAAGACCGGAAGAGAAACGCGAAACAGGGGCGGTGCAAAAAACAGCTCTCAAAAAAGTAAAACAAGAACAAATCATGTGCTTTGGGTTGGAACAGATAGGGGTCATTCGAAGTCCGTATACTGATAATGCACCGTATCAGCCAGTGGAGGATGATGAGGGTGATTTCCGTATAGTGGTTGAGCCCCAATATGCCGAGGGGCTCTATGAACTTGCCAGATTTCGCTATCTCTATGTTATTTATTACATACATCGTGTGAAGCGCGAGCAGTCAATGATTGTATCCCCTCCATGGACGGGTGGTGTAAAGATTGGCGTGTTTGCAAGCAGGTCACCTGTTCGCCCGAATTGCATCGGGCTTAGCATTGTTCGTATAAAACGCATCATAAATAACGAGATTTTAACGTCGGGCCTGGACGTGTTCGATGGAACCCCTGTGCTTGATATCAAGCCATATATAAAAGATCTGGATGCGAAATCAGATGCCAATTACGGGTGGCTCGAAGAAATGGATGACCATGAACATCTCCTTTTACATATTAAAGGTGTGCCCCATGATTATTGATTGATTGATAAAACGCAACTTCATATAACATATCTGGCTCCGGTGCTTCGCACCTCCGTCCAAATTCACCTTCTGGGAACTTCAGATACACTCGGAACATTGTGCTAAATCGCAAATCAAAAAGTTCAGACAGGAAAGCATAATATCAAAATGTCAGCAGAAATCCTAATTCCACCAGCATCAACGACTGGATGCCCAATCCCTTTTAGTATAAGTCGTTTATTCACTATAACTTGCTCCTCATACGTTCCATTGTACACATTGATAATATCGCCGTCAGTTGCACAATTTATGGCATCTTCTATCATAGTGAAATTAACATCGCCGCCATCGTCATCAACATACCAAACACCTTTCCACTGCTGCAGAACGAAATCAACAATCGTTGTCGCTCCTGCGGTAACATTAGCTATGGTTGAATTTGGTAATAATTTAACACCAGACGGTGGAGATGTGGTGATGGCGTATGTTCCAGGTTCCAGCCCTATAATTGTGTATGTTCCATTAATATTAGTATAGTTATAGCCACTACTCGGTCCGCTAACACTTACTATTGCATTGTAAACGGGTGTTCCATTGTAATCTCGCACTACGCCTGTAATTGCTCCCATCACTTCCGCGGAGGTAATACCTGCATAAGCGACTGCATTCATCCCTAGTTTTATCCCTCTTTTCTGCAAACCACCAATTTCCGCTGATAGCACGCTACCACAAAAAACCGACCAAAGCATAAACGCTACAAGCAATCCCGCAATTATTTTACCTATCGCTTTTTTCTCCATGAGCCATCACCTATAATTTTGGTTTCAGCGATATTTAAAAGTTTCGGTTGCTGTTATAACATGCATTTTCACGTACAGCAGAAGGTCTCAAATACTTCTATGTCATATTTCCCGCCGAGCTTACCATAGATATTGTCCAGAATTGCATCCTTTCTATAAATCCTTTTTTAATTGCTCTATTGTCCAATATTCCTCTCCCACTCCAATCTTATTGCAGGAATCCAATCATCATACACCTTCCCATTCGCATCTACGAACGAAGTGCAAGTAATAGTTCCTCCTATCACATCTTTACTATGCGCATGAATTATCTGCGGATACGAGCCTGTTACGAAGGTATAATTGTACTTATGCCCTTGCAATAGCATAACGTAAGGAGCGCCGCTTGCGTTCTGTAGTGCAATGTAATGATAATCTACGTAGCCGTTCCACGTGCCGTATGCAATCAAAGAGCCGTTTTCCTCTAATTCTATGGACTCGGAATGCCCACCCGTTCCCGCGCAGGGATAGGTGTATAATTTGCTGACGTTGATATTTTCTGCTGGTCTTATTTCGCCTTTATGCGTGCCTGATAAGCTCGGGTAAGTGCCAGGACCGGTATTAAAAACCTTTTTAACGGCGACAGAATATATGCTGCTATTTCCCGTAGTCCCATAATTATCACTCGCCCCTATTTTGTATTGCGTGCCCGAGAACAGCGTTAAAACCGTGCTATAGAAATCGTCATAAGGATTGCTCATCCGTTTCGTGTTATACGAAGTCCAGTTATTAGTGCTGTAATTCAACCGCACCCACTTCACTCCCGATTCGTCGGTAACGTTGCAACTAAATGCTAAAGCGGTTCCGTTAAAGGCAGTCGCGTTGCCTGGTTTTACGTCTGTAATATTTGGCGGGTTCGTTTCTGGCTTTTCGTAGACATATAGGTTCCTGGATGCTTCGTTGTTGGTGTAATCCAGCTCGGCCATTGTTCTGTCTGGATTTATCCTTACAGTGACGGTATGCATGCCCTGCGAAGGATTCCACGTGATATTGACCGGAATCCTGTCGAGAAATGGCATATAGCCAATGGTTGCATTCTCGCCAATCTGTGCACCGTTATCAAAGAATTGAAGCGTCACAAATAACGCTCCATTGGTTCCAAGATTGAAAATGGTGGTATTGATTGCAATGTTCTCATCAGCAATGGGGTTTGGATTTGAACATTTAATATCCTCTGGATAAACCCCAGGGTCCGCCGTATTACGCATAACACTGCTCATTTCATCTATAATTTCATTTGCTTCGCTCTGGTTACTTGTAACTACGTACATCTCTGCTTGCTTCATTGGTAGAATTATCTGCATATCAGCAGCCACAACGAAATGACCACCGTTGAGATACATAGTTTTAAGGGTCACAGTATTAGAGGAGGTGCCACTATCGGCATAGTTGAGGATGGACGGGTCAAACTTGAAGATATAATGTCCTTCCGGGATTATGTTGCTGAGATTCCCTATTTCAATATCGTTCAGGTAAACATATACCTCTTTCCTATTTATTCTAATCTAATAGCAGGTATCCCGTCAGTATACTTCTTACCATTCACATCCGTAAACTCCGTGCAGTTTATCCAGCCGTTTGCTGTCGGTAGTGCCGCCGTATGATGAATCTGTGGATACGACCTTGTGCGAATGGTATAATTGTACGTTTCGCCTGCGACAAGCGTAAAAGATTGGTTAAAGTATATGTTGTTCCCATCTTCTTGATAGCCTACCCACGGCTCTGACTCGATACCCCTCGTATCATTACAAATTTTAGCGTATTCGGTGTGTCCGCCGGTTCTTGGACAGGGATAAGTGTAAAGCTTTAACACGTTCATTGTTTGATTTGGCGTGATTGTTCCATTATGGGTGCCGAAGATGCTTGGATAAGTCCCGGGACCCGTATCAAAAATTGGGAAGGATATTTCAAATTCAAACATATAGAATGCCTTTCCACCGCAATCCCAAGTTGATGGAGCACCTTGCCAATAATAGATGTGTCCATTAGCAACTCCCAGCCTATTTCCAACATAATACCCTGTTGGGCAGGGAGGGGATTCTAATTGTTCCCAATTATCAGGCGAAATGCTATAACGATAGAAGTTATATCCGGGATCTTCTAAACAACTACTGCCGCCAAGAGCGAATGTATAATCAGGATACTCATTAACCCATAGCAAAGAGCCGCCGTCTCCAACGCCTTCGCTCTCAGGTATAGGGCTCATATCTTCCCAAGCCTTTGTGGGAATATGATAGCAAGCAAAATCTCCATTTGGAACAGTCTCATCATATTCTCCCCGCAGTGCATATAAATATTCTCCACCTGTCCAGACCAAAGAAGCACCGTCGTCAGTAGTTGTCCAGTTTGGATTAAAAGGCAAAGCATTCCATGAATTGGTGAAAATATTATAGCAAGCAAAAACCGTTCCATGCTCTTTACTTCCTAATATTGCATAAATCAGGTCATCGTATCCCGACCATGCTATGGCGTCACCAGCACCTTGGGCGTGGGGAGTATCTGTCAATTGTTCCCAACTGTTATTTGACCTATCA
>Ga0190285_1000029_pt1 | contig 26426 bp, 26 predicted proteins | sample 48691823_MG_FD_163429 | JGI IMG/M metagenome (GOLD analysis project Ga0190285, IMG submission 163429) | Hydrothermal vent microbial mat bacterial communities from Southern Trench, Guaymas Basin, Mexico - 4869-18-2-3_MG | ecosystem: Environmental > Aquatic > Marine > Hydrothermal vents >...
ACGTATATCTTCTCTTTCAAATATTGTTATTCCATTTCTATCTGCAAAATCCTGTGCATTTAACGTAAGCACCCCACTAGAGACCAATATGGCATTATCGGGCTTACCTATGAGATTCCTGAGATCATAAATCTTTGCAAAAAAATTTCTTACATCATCCATAGAGACTTTACCTTCATAATACTCCTTACATTCTACAGCAATACTTTTTCCATCCTGCCGTTCCCCCCATACATCAATTTCATGACCGTGCAACATCATGTGTTGAGCAGTTTCAAATCCTGCCCTTCGCAAAAGTGTTTCCATCCAATCTTCTAAAACTGTTCCTTTTCTTATTATGCCCTCCTCATCTTCCATGATGAAAGTACCTCCGTATTTATCCTTTTTTTCTAATTTCTGTTGTTTCTTTTCCAATTCTAAAAATTTTTTTCTTTTTGATCTGACATGCAGACCTTGAAGCTTTACCTATCTTTCTCTCAATTTCAATAAATAAATACTTTTTTCTTTATAGTACTATCCTTTCACTCACACGCTTGTACAACCATACATTTTTAAAGAGAAATATTTTCAATAAACTATGGACAGGAAGTTTTCAAAGTATCATGATGATATCTTGAATGGGAAGATAACAAAAACATTGTTTCTTTTAGGCTGGCCTCTGATGATTGGGGGAGTTATACAGACTGTTTATAATCTTATAGATACTTTCTGGCTAGGCAAACTTGGAAAAGAAGCAGTTACAGCTCCTCTGAATACATGGCCCTTTGTATTCTTGATGATATCCTTTGCTATGGGTGTAGCAGTAGCTGGAATAGCCCTTGTATCACAGTATATTGGTGCCAAGGAAAAGGAGAAGGCAAATGAAGCTGCTACACAGGTATTTGTTTTCATGTTTCTGATGGCTATAGCTATAGGAGTTACTGGATTTTTGGCATCTCCGATGGTATTAAAATTAATGAGTGTTCCTGAAGAGATTTTTGATATCGTTTTATCGTATATGAAGATAATATTTTTGGGAATGCCTTTCATGTTTTCGGGGATATCCTTTGATTTTCTTCTGAGGGGATTTGGAGATATGAAAACTCCAGTAATTGTAGGAGCAATAGCAGCAGGATTGAATACTATTCTGGATCCTCTTATGATATTTGGAATCGGATTTTTTCCGAGAATGGAAGTCTCCGGTGCAGCTCTTGCAACTATAATTTCTCGAGCATTTGTAAGTGTAATAGCAATATATCTGCTTTTTTATGGAAAAGTCGGGATACATCTAAGAAAGAAATATCTGAAACCAAAGAAAGAAATTATGAAAAAAATAATAACAATAGGGATACCTGCATCTATCGGTCAAAGCGGAGTAGCCTTTGGATTTGTTATTTTGATGAAGTTTGTGAATAAGATCGGTGTTCTGGCAATAGGGGCTTATGGAATAGGAAACAGGCTTACAAATATCCTTTTCATGGTAACAGGGGGAATTACGGGAGCATCCACAACAATGATAGGCCAGAATTTGGGAGCAGATCAGGAAAAAAGAGCAGAAAATGTAGCTTTAAAAACTATGAAGATAGTATTCCTTATTCTCATGATCGGTGCGATCGGAATGTATATATTCAGAGAGGATATGTACAGAGTTTTCATAGATGATATGGGAGTAATAAACGAAGGTGCAAACTTTATAAAACTCTTCGTATTCTCTCTACCATTCTTTGCTGTCTTTCAAACTGTTTCAGCTACATTTCAGGGAGCTGGACAGACAAAACAGCAGATGATATTTGGGCTTATAAGGCTCTGGGGACTGAGGATTCCTTTATGCTATATTCTCGCGTTTACTTTAAGTTATGCTGCTACCGGAATCTGGATAGGGATGGCTTTGAGCAATATTTTGGGAAGTTTTGTTGCTTTTTTATGGTTTTTAAAAGGAAGCTGGAAAAAGAAAGTTATATAATTCCTTTATCTGTTAATAAAAACTCGCAGGAATCTCCTTCCTTTTTGTATTTATGTTTAATAATTGTTGCTTTTCGATGCCCTGTCTTTTCTGGAACTTTCTCGAGTTTGATTATTATTTTGGACCAGTATCGTAAAACACTTCCACCCAAAGGTGTTACGCCATTGTCAAAATCCTCGTATATCTGATTCGTGATCACCACGGGAATATTGTAATTTCTCGCTATCTTTGATAGATTCAATAGTTGCTTGCCGAGAAGCCTGTTAAGATCTCGTTTCTCATCGTAAGTGCCTCCTTTTAATCTGTAAAGCGATACCATGGAGTCCACGGCTATAAATCCTATCTCATCATTCATTTTTTCTTCGAGTTTTTCCAGAACTTCACACTGCTCCTCGAAAGAGTAGGGCTCGAAGACTAGAATTTTTTTTAAATCCATTTCTGGATTCATCTGGAGCAATCTTTCAGGCGAGAAACTTCCTTCAGTATCTATGTATATTGATTTCTTTCCAAGTTTAAAACTCTGTGAGCATAACTGAAGACATATAGTGGTCTTACCCGTAGCGAAATCTCCATATACCTGTGTGATAGTTTTTTCTGCAAAACCATCCGATAATTTATCCAAACAGCATCCTATCTTCACAATGCTTTTATTGTCATTTTCCTATAAATAACTGATGATTGAAGAAGAAATGGAAAACATAATATCTAAACTTAAAAAACTCTATCAAAAAAGAAAAGATTTTGACGTTCTTTATATAGAAAAAGAAGAAAAGGGAGAAATTGCAGCTGTGGACGGAGGATCTTCTATCTTATGGAGCAACGGAGTAAAAAACATTGGCATCTTGAGATACGGTTTTGTAATTTATGATAATTACAAAATAAAAGATTATTTTGTAGAAAATAAAGCAGTTCTCACAGAAAATATAGACTCCTTAAGAATAAAATACGAGATGGAGATGGTGAAAAAAGCTTCTGAAAGATGCGATCTCGTTCTCTATGATGGCGCATTGATAACTCCCTATAAAGAGATAAAAGAAAATATAAAGAGTCTTGAAAGTTCTATAGTAGGAATAAGTAAAAAAACACAGGTAAATCTTCTGGAAACCGGCATTCCAGATACCATGGTAATAAAAAATACTGGAAAATGGTACTATAAAGTGGATATAGGATTGAAAAAATATGAGAAGATGGTAATGGGTGATGTCTATATAGCAAGACTTCACGAGAAAGGAAGAAACTTCAGGGTAGATATCGTGAACGGAGATGAAAAAGTTTTTCCGAAGATAGCTTATTTCTCAAAAAATCCCCTCTGTTTTGGATACCCATATCCCCTATTGGAAGCTCACAGACTTGTATGCATGGATGATAAAAAAGAAGCTTTCAAGAACGTTTTAAGAAAGATAATGTTTGAAAAGGATCTTAGAGACGAATATTTTGATGGAATTATACAGGAAGACAGGATCTCGGGAGATTTTCATACACAGATTGACAAAATAGTATAATCATCCAAACATGGCACCATAATCCTTCTTCTTTTCCTGCATGGTGGGTAACGGTACCGGGGGGATAATATTGATCTCTTTTGCCAGAATTACACTTTCTATCAAACATTTTTGTACAATTGGCATCTGAATTTTCTGCATTCTTTTTTCATTCTTCTTTTCTTTCCACGATTCTAAAATAATATCAGAATCCTCTCCTGAATATATTAGACTCCCTTCTATCTTTATATTCGCCAGATTTGGGTTGTACTCTACAGTAAAAACAAACTCTACTTTTATATCTTCATTAGATTTAGTTATATTTGTTATCATACTCTTATTGGATATTCTCATATTTGGTAAAGAATACTCATTAACAAATTTCCTTGCTTCTACACTTTTTATATCAAAGTTCTTTATCATTCTTTCACCAGTAAAACTACTCTACTATCTTCAGAGGAGTCTTTTATTTTATAGTTTGTCATTGCTTCTAACTGTTGCGCGAAGCTCATGATCTCTGAAAATGACGGCATGTTCTCTATATTAAGTCTCAATCTTGAAAATCCAACATACATGTAAGCTTTGGCTTCTATGTACTCTGGTGACGCTTTTTCTATCAATTTTGCATATTCTTCAGGGTTTTTCAGATTATAACCCTTTACCAGAGTAAGCCTCGTTACCTTTCTTGTACTCAGAGAAGGAAAAAGCTCAAGTGTTTCCATGATCCTTTCCCAGCCGTCAGGTATCTGCGGGATACACAATTTTTTATAAATCTCTTTATTTGGAGCGGGGATTGTGACATAGAGATTCCATGGCAAACTTATATTCTCAAGAACCTTCGGATTCGTACCATTGGTAACAAGAAAGGTTGTAAAGTTCCTTTTTTTATATTCGTCGATCAGATCGCTTAACAATGGATACATTGTCGGCTCTCCTGCCAGTGATATTGCAACGTTGTTAGGCACAATAGCTTCTTTTAACTTTTCTTTATCTACCCTGTCAAGAACACCCCAGTATCCAGAGAGAAGTTCCTTCTGAGCTTCTATGCTTTTTTCGACTATAAATTCTGGAGGATCTGGATTTTCTATTGTAGAAAAAGTATACTGCGTGGGTCTCCAGCAGAATAAACATTTGTGAGTACAACTTATTACAGAAGGAGTCATCTGGAGACATCTGTGACTCTTTATCCCATAGAACTTCTGTTTATAACAGACTCTATTCTCCATCAGGCTTTTTTTCAGCCAGTGGCATAACTTTACCGCAGAGTGTTCTCCCACTATTTTATACCTCTGTTTCCTCAATAAGTTTCTAATCTCCTGATCCATTTTTATCAAGCCTCTTCCTTACCAATACAACACAGGTCTTCAAAGCTTTTTCTATATCCTCAAGACCCTCGGCACCTGCTGCAGCTTTATGACCTCCACCATCTCCATTTTCTAATTTCTGCATGATCTCTGCCAGGTTTATTCCCCTTTCTATAACAGTATTTTTTGCTCTTGAGCTTATCCTGTCTTTACTTGCCACGAATGCTATATCTGCTCCCATTTCGAGAAGCGATTTTGCAACTATAGCCTCGTATGCACCTATCCTCGTAGTTGCTATTATCATATCATCTATAGGATATATCTTCATTCTTTTAAAAGCCTTTAAAACAGCGATCTTTTTTGATCTGTTCATATCCTCTTTCAGTATGGAAAGAACTTCCTGAAGATCTATCCCCTTTTTTAGGATATCGAGAACTGTCTCAAAAGTATGAACATCAGCATACTTAAAATGACCCGTGTCTGCAATTATGCCTGCCAGTATGGCTTTAAGATAGTTTCCATTATTTGAAGGGAAGAATTTATAGATTATCTCAGAGTTGGATGACAAATTTTCATTGTAATACAAATATTTTTCCATGCGTACATTTTTCTCATGATGATCAATAACTACAACATTTTCAGCTTTTTTTGTAGCTTTTTCAAAAATACCGAGTTTTTTTATCGAGGAGGTATCCAGAATAATTATATTTCTAAACTCATCTGTATAATGGTAATAATCTATCCTCTCTTTCAGATTATCCAGAATTATTTTTGCCTGTTTGTTTAAAGATTCGCACCCTATCCTGACCTTCTTATTTTTTTCTTCGAGATAATATTTCAGTGCTAACGCACTTCCCACTGCATCTACGTCCGCATTTTTATGAGTCAATATGAGAAAATTATCCTCTTTATCAAAAACAGATTTTATTTTATCTATTACACATTTTTTTCTAAAAAATTTAAGATTCACTCTGCTCACTCAAAAATCAGTTTTTTCCTGCCAAAAGACTCTGGAGTTTACTCTGCAGTTCTTTTAGTTTTTCACCCGTTCTCTTTTCCTGTCTCTCAAGAGACTGTTTTCTCACGCTTATATCTTCTTTTCTTGACTTCAGTTCTTCTATAACCTTTACTCTTTCTGCTTTTATCATTACACTTCCTACATTCTTGTAAACCTTTTCTTCATTGCTTTTCTCCAACTCTGCTAATGCAAGATCTATCTCTCTTTCCTCCAAAGCTATTCTTTGAGTTTGAGAGACGATCATCTCGTACTGCTGTTGCAACTGCTGGAACTGCTGAATCTGGTGTTGCACATTTGGGGGTATTTCTTTACTCATTTTATCACCTTGATCGCCTGCACAGGACATATCTGAGCACATACTCCGCATCCCGTGCAGAATTTTTCATCAATATATACTCTATCGCCATCCTTAACAATAGCTGGACATCCTAACTTGTTCACACATGTGAAACATTTTATACATTTCTCTTCATCTATATAATAGGGTTTTGCTTTGGTCTTCTTTAAAAGAACACACTCTCTTCTCGCAACTACCATGGATACGCCTCTATGATTTACCGCCTCTTTTAATGCTTTTATTGTCTCATCCAAGTTATATGGATCGACTACTTTGGTAAATACGCCCATACTTTCAGCTATTTTTTCGGGATATAACATCACAGTATCTTTACCTGTGGCAGTTTTTCCTGTGCCAGGGTGAGGCTGGTGTCCCGTCATTGCAGTAGTTCTATTATCAAGGAGGAATATGGTGAAATCATCTTTGTTGTAGACAGCGTTTACCATGGCAGGTATTCCAGTATGGAAAAATGTTGAATCTCCTATAGTTGCTATTATCTTTTTATCTTTCAAAGCTTTGGAAAGTCCGCATGACACACCTATACTTCCCCCCATGCAGACACACGTATCCACTGCCGATAGAGGCGGTAATGCAGCAAGGGTATAACATCCTATATCACTTGGGTATATACCCTCAGGTACAGCTTTTTTCAATGCATAGTAAGATGCTCTATGAGGGCATCCGGGACACAATACGGGAGGTCTAGGCACCATATAACTACTCACATCTACATCGTTTATCTTCACATCCCTTCCCAGAAGTTTTCCTATTGCTCCTGCAAACTGCATCGTTGAGTATTCATAGTAACGGGGAAGGATATCTTTGCCATGGATTTTTATATCCAATTTTTCTTCCTGGGCGATATTTTTTGCTTCTGTCTCTACAATGGGTTCCATCTCTTCAACGACAATGATTTTTTTATGTTTTTTCATAAAATCTAATATTGTTTTTCTTGGAATCGGATGCATTGTTCCCAGTTTCAATACCTCAGCTTTCATATCTAAATAATTTAAAGCTTCTTTTACATAATTGTATGACACTCCTGATGCAATTATGCCAATTTCTCCGCTGCCTTCTATCCAGTTGAACTCTGAATCCTCAAAATACTTCTCAACTTCTTTTATCTTTTCCAGAAGCTCTACATGTAATATCCTCGCATTTGCTGGAAGAGTTACCTTTCTCTTAGGATTCTTTTCCCATTTAGTTTTGTTCTTTTCTTTTATATCTTTTAAAACAACATCTCCCCGTGAATGAGAGACCCTTGTAGTAGGTCTTAAAATGACAGGCAGTTTAAACTTTTCCGATATATCAAAGGCTTTTATAGTCATATCCTTGGCTTCCTGTGGAGAAGCAGGCTCCAGACATGGTATGTTTGCCAATTTCGCATAATAACGATTATCCTGCTCGTTCTGTGAAGAATGCATTGAAGGATCATCTGCAGAGACAAGAACAAAGCCTCCTTCTGTTCCAGCATATGCTAACGTCATTAAAGGGTCTGCAGCTACGTTAACACCTACGTGTTTCATAGTTACCATAGCTCTGAGATTTGACCATGAGGCACCTATAGCCACTTCAAAAGCCACCTTTTCATTTGTCGAATACTCCATATAGATTCCGTATTTATCTGCGATTTTTGCAATCGTTGCTGGAATTTCGGAAGAGGGAGTTCCTGGATAAGCACTGACAAAAGAAACCCCTGCCTCAACAGCTCCCCGTGCTATTGCTTCATTGCCCATTAACAATTCCTTTTTCATAATATCCCCTAATATCCTATTTTATGCAGTAACTCTTTTCTTTCTTTTCTTTCCTGCTCATTTTCTATCTTACTTGCTGCTGTACCATCTACAATACCGATAATAGAGTTTCCAAGCTCAGTTTTGCCGATAAACACCTGTAAAGGATTCTCTGAGGCACCATAAACAGAACATACGGCAGGATACTCTTTTACAGTATTTAACACATTTATTGGAAAAGCATTTTTAATCATGATTACAAAAACATGACCTGCTCCAATCTTTAAACAGTTCTTGGCAGCCATTTTTTTCAATTTCTCATCATTTCCCTCACATCTCGTGAGTTTTGGTTTTGCTTCATTCATCGCCATTCCAAACTTTATTCCCGGTACAGATGTTTTAAGTTTTGTTGACAGATCATCTACAGTAAATATCGAGAAATTTCCCTGACCTATAATGCATTCAACTCCTTCTTCTTTTTCTATATTGATGACATCTATCTCCATGTAATCACCAAATACTCTTAAGACGTTTTATTTTTATATCTTGTGATTCTATATAACGTCTCGATGCACTCTTTTTCGCTGACGAAACACGGTATATTTTTGTTCTCAAGCTCCTCTCTGATCTTCTCTTTGATATGTGTATCTCCTTCTATACAGCATAATGTCGGTTTTTTAACATCCAGATCTGGAATTTCAAAACCATATATTGCGGGAAATGCGAGTATTATGATGTCTACATTCTTATCTTCCTGCAGAGCTCTATATACCATTTCATAAGCTTTTTCTTTATATTTCTCAAATATTGGCCATATATCTACTGGATTCCTTATTTTATGCCATTTTGGCGTTATCTCCATGATCCTTTCTTTCGCTTTCTGAGAAAGCTCTGGAAGTTCAAAACCATATCTGACAGCAAAATCTGATGCTATTACACACCCCGCCCCCGTATAATGAACCATTCCCAGTCTTTTTCCTTCTGGAATACCTAAAAAGGAGATAGTTTTTGTAGTATCTACAAGTTCCTGAAGCGTTTCTACCTTTATAAGATTCATCTGTTTTGCAAATCCTTCAAAGACTTTATAGTTTCCTGTTAAAGAAGAAGTATGAGACATTGCAGCCTTTTTCCCTGCATCTGTCATTCCAGATTTTAATATAACCACAGGCTTTTTCTTTTCTTTTTTCAAAAAATCGAACATTTTTCTGCCTTTTATCCCTTCTAAATACATCCCTATGACCCTGGTCTTTTTATCTTCGAAGAAATATTTTAAAAACTCGACTTCGTCAATGTCTATCTTATTTCCAAAACATGCTACCTTGTTGATCCCATAATTACTGGATATGCATCTCAAAAGAATAACTCCCAAAACGATACCTGACTGAGATATAAAACTGATATCTCCCTTTTTCAGCTCTTTTAGCTCTGCGAATGTAGTTGCTAAATTATTTTCGGTATTTAAAATTCCGACAGTATTCGGTCCTAAAACTCTTATTCCAGTTTCTTTTATGACTTTTTTTAGCTCATTCTCTCTCTTTTTACCCTCTTCACTTCCTTCAGAAAAACCAGCCGTTATTATGATCGCAGTTTTTGCATGATCTTTTAAACTTTTAACTATCCCAACTACTGTCTCTGGAGGGGTAACGATTACAGCAAGATCAACACTGAGTTCTTCAATCTTTTTGCATTTTATATTGTAAACAGTTTCATACTTTGGATTTACTGGATAAACTTTTCCATTATACCCTAAGGTAAGAAGGTTTTTCATTACTGCATTTCCTTCTTTACCTTCTTTCTCCGAAGCTCCTATAACAGCTATGCTCTCTGGATAGAATAAAGTACTCAGCATAAATCTACGATAGTTATTGTTGTTTTTATATCTTCACGTTCTCAAAAACAATACTTTCTCCTCTGGAAATTTTTTGGTGAGCATGTATTTCTCAAGTTTGTCAACTACAACTATTGGCTCCATGTCTTCAAGTTTCTTTTCGGTCGCTTCTAATTTGTAATTTTTTTCGGCGTACAATGTCAGTAAACGATCATTTTCTTTGACAGTTTCTCCGAGCTTTTTATGGATTATGATACCCGCTTTTTTATCCTTTGGGCATCCTAACGTGTTTGCCAGTTTTGCAAGCTGGGCATTGCTCACCCTTATGACTTTCCCGTGCCTCTTTGAGTGTATTGTAAGTGTTTTTCCACCTATTTCTATATCTCCCGGTGTTATTTTTGGATCTCCACCCTGTTCTTCTATTATCTCTCTTAATTTATCTTCTGATTTGTTTTTTAGGAGTTTAAATGCTAAATCTTTTCCGTTATCAGATTTTTTTGTTATTTCTAACAGTATTCCTGCTAATGATGTAACTTTATCCACAAGATCATAAGAAAAATTGCCCATTATCGTATTTAACGCTTCCCTGGCCTCTAAGGCAGGTCCTATCGTATGACCTATGGGCTGTTCACCAAATGTAACTCCACACTCTATGATCATATCCAAGTCTTTTCCGATACTTATAAAATCGTCTGCTAATTTTTTAGCCTCTGAAAAAGTTTGTATTTTTGCACCCACGCCAGCAGGTATATCTATGACTACATGAGTAGCATTTACCGCTTTTTTCTTGCTTAAAATCGAGGGCATGAGCATGGGATCTAAATGTAAAGGGTGTTCTATCTGTATAAAAAGATCGTCTGCAGGCGCTAAGTCTAACGCCCCTCCCCAGACCATGCAACCATTAGTTTTTTCCACCACTTTCTCTATCTCTTCTTTTTCTAACTCTACATTTGTAAGTATCTCTACTCTGTCCGCAGTTCCCGCAGGAGATGTTATTGCTCTTGAGGATGTCTTTGGAATAGTAAGCCCTGAAGAAGCAATCACAGGGACCAAAAGCATCGTAGTTTTATCTCCTGGAACTCCTCCAATACTGTGTTTATCTGCAATTATGTCTCTTTTTATATCCAATCTGTTACCCGTTTCCGTCATAGCTTTTATTAATCCCTCTATTTCTTTTTTGGATAAACCTCTTATATATAAAGCTGTAATAAATGCAGCTAACTCCAGGTCATTCAAGTTTCTCTCTACAACATCCCCTACGATCTCTTTAAGTTCTTCTTCCTCTAATTCCCTGCCGTCTATCTTATTTCTTATATGCTCCTTAGATTTAAAAGTCATAATTGGCTTTATATCTATCTCCTGATTATCTTTTAAGTCTAAAATCTCTCTGATCTCTTCATATACGATAGCTTCTCTCCTCTTTACAAATTTAGAGCTGGTATTTATTATAGCTGTCAGTTCATCATTTATACAAACTCTATCCAGAGGATGAAGCCCTAATTCCAAAGCATCCAATTCATTCAGAATAATGATAGTTTTGCCAGCAGCATCCAGATCCAAAGGTCTTACTTTAAGTCTCATGAAAAAACTTTCTCTATTCCATTTTTATATCTTCCCCAAAAAATCTCTTAAGAAATTATACTAATCTCAGTAGTAAACGTTTTTTTAGTTCTACACAATGTAATCGAAAACTTTAAATAGATTTATGTCAATCACTTATGAATAGTAAAAGGAGGTAGAAAAAATGAAAAAAGAATGGAAATGGATGGGCCTTTTAATAGTGGCCGTAATGGTAGCTTCAACTTTGAGTGGATGTATAAGTGAAAAAGAAGAAACACCTGCACCCACTGAAGCACCGAGCAAATATGGCGGAACATTAGTTTTTGGTTCCAGCGGAGATGCTGTAAGACTTGATCCAGCAGATGTTACAGACGGTGAGTCTATTCAGAGAATGGACAACATACACGAGGGTCTTGTGCAGTATGATGGCGGGACAACGAATATAAAACCGTGTCTTGCTACAGACTGGACTATTTCAGATGACAAGAAAACGATTACATTCAATCTTAGAAAAGGTGTTAAATTCCACCATGGATATGGTGAAATGACAGCAGATGATGTCGTATTCTCATTTGCAAGACAGTACGACGAAAATAACTGGTACCACGATTATGGAGAATGGTCATACTGGGGCTGGATGTTTACCGATATAGAGTACGTAGAAAAGATAGATGACTACAAAGTTGCTATCCACATGAAGAATCCCAATTCTTCGATGATGACAAGTCTTGCCATGTTTACTGTCTGTATTGTCAGCGAGAAGGCTGCTAAAGACTACGGGGAAGATTACTTCAAGAACCCTGTTGGTACAGGACCGTTTGAGTTTGTAGAATGGGTAAAAGACGACCACATAACTCTCAGAGCATTCGAAGACTACTGGGGTGGAAGACCTTACTTGGACGAGTTGATATTTAAAGTCATAACAGATCCTTCAGCAAGACTTATGGCACTACAGACAGGTGAAATCCAGGGGATGGAACACGTCGATCCAACGCAGCTCGCTATTATAGAAGAAGATCCCAATCTGCAATTAATTTCGCAGGCGGGAATGAACGTTGGATACGTAGCACTGAACTGTGGAGAAGGTTACGTAGATCAGAATGGAAATGGAAAATGGGACGAAGGAGAAGAAGTTGATGTACCTGGAGCTTTTGAGCCGTTTAAAGACGTTCGTGTAAGACAGGCTATAGCTTACGCAATTAATAAAGAATCAATCGTAAGGAACTTGTACAAGGGAGCAGCCAGTGTTGCAACGCAGGGACAGCCACCTTCATTGTTCGGATGGAATCCCGATATAGAGGGATACCCATACAATCCTGAGAAGGCAAAACAGCTCTTAGCAGATGCTGGATATCCAGATGGATTCAAAGTAACAATGTGGTACATGCCTGTTTCAAGACCGTACTTCCCTACGCCTACCGAGATAGCCGAGGCAATACAGAGTGACCTTGCTGCTGTAGGAATTGAGGTCGAACTTTTCACAGAGGACTGGGGTACGTATCTACAGGACACTGAAGCTGGAAAGCATCAGATGTGCATGCTCGGATGGTCAGGTGACAACGGTGATCCTGATAACTTCCTGAATGTCCTTTATGGAGAGGATAAAGCTACTGTGGGAAGTGCTGGAAACGTCGCATTCAAGAGAAATCCAGAGTTCCAAGACCTGTTGGACAAAGCGCTTTTGACGTTCGATCAGGATGAACGAGCTGCATATTACAAAGAAGCAAATAAACTTCTTGTAGATCAGTGTTCGCACGTATTCATAGCTCACTCCAATCAGAACCTCGCTTTCCTTAAAACTGTACACGGCTACATTATACATCCGACAAGTAGAAAGTTCTTCTATCCCGTCTGGATAGAAAAAGAATAAATTTTTTCTTTTTTTTCTTTTTGAGGTAAATCCATGAAGGAATATATTTTAAAAAGGTTGGCAATGCTCGTTATTGTATTGTTTGGAGTATCTTTAATCACATTCGTATTAGTTAGGGCAGCACCTGGAGATCCTGCAATAAATCTTGTAGGTGAACATGCTACTGCCGAAAAAATCGAAGAAATACGAGAGAAGTATCATCTCAATGATCCTATTTATGTTCAATATTTTATATGGCTTAAGATGGCTGCAAAGGGAGACTTTGGAAGGTCAATAAAGTCTCATGAGTTTGTTATCCGTGAAATCATGGAAAGATTACCTATGACACTGGAATTGTCTCTAATTGCCATGATAATAGCCTCTGTTATTGGAATTATTGCAGGTATAATATCTGCTGTTCATCAATATTCAGCTGCTGATTATGGTGTTATGGTTGGAGCTCTTTTTGGAATATCTATGCCTGTATTCTGGCTGGGGCTTATGTTGATCTTTATCTTCAGTGTCAAACTTGGAATAACACCTGTAGGGGGGAGGTTAACGGCTGGAATCGAACTTGAAAGAATAACAGGGCTATATATCCTTGACAGTATCCTAACACTTAACGGGACTGCACTTGTAGACAGTATAAAACATCTTATTCTACCATCGGTAGCACTGGCTACCATACCTATGGCGACGATAGCAAGAATGACAAGATCTTCCATGCTCGAAGTTTTAAGGCAGGACTATATCAGAACAGAAAGAGCGAAAGGTCTTTCCGAAAGGGCTGTTGTCTACAAACATGCTATAAAAAATGCACTGATCCCAATAGCCACAGTGATCGGAATGAATATTGGTTTACTTATGGGGGGTGCCGTTCTTACAGAAACGATATTCTCTCTTCCAGGACTTGGTAAGTACATAGCTGATGCAATACTTGCTTATGATTATCCTGTAGTTCAGGGATTTACATTATTTTTTGCCACATTATTTGTGCTGGTAAATCTAGCTACAGATATCTTATACGTGTATATAGATCCGAGAGTTAGATATAGGTGATCTCATGGCGAAAGATACAGAATTTAAACGTAGAACAAGAAGGCAGGACATTATAAAACAGTTGAGAAAGAACAAGACAGCTATGATAGGTCTTGTCATGCTTCTGGCAATATTTATTCTCTGTATAGGTGCACCTATATTCGCTCCTCATGACCCTTATGATGCTGATCTCGATCGCGGGAATAAACCAGGATTCTGGTCCGATGATTGTATACCAGGATACTATCTAGGAACAGACTACCTCGGTAGAGACCTGCTTTCAAGAATTCTTTACGGAGGCAGAGTTACGCTCAGTGTTGGATTTGTCGCTCTAGGATTTGCTCTAATTGCAGGGACATCTATGGGTATGGCAGCAGGGTATTTTGGAGGTAAGATAGACAGTATCCTCATGAGAATAGTAGATATACTCTTTGCATATCCTGCTCTTCTCCTTGCGTTAGTAATAGCAGGTACACTCGGTAGGGGGATTGATAAGGCTATGCTTGCCATAGGAGTGGTATACACTCCCCAGATGGCGAGAGTGATGAGGGGAGCTGTACTTACAATCAAAGAAACAGAGTATATAGAGGCGGAACATGCCATAGGATCATCTACATCGAGGATAATCTTTAAGCATGTGTTACCCAACTCCATGGCACCCATAATTGTATATTCAACACTAATGCTGGCAACAGCTATACTCGATGCTGCTGCTCTCGGCTTCTTGGGCGTGGGAGCGCAGTCGCCCTCTCCTGAATGGGGATTGGCACTATCAATTGCCAGGAGATATCTCGTTACAGGTGCGTGGTGGTCCGCTACATTTCCCGGTGTAGCCATATTGCTATCAGTTATCTCATTAAATCTCCTCGGTGATGGCTTGAGAGATGCACTCGATCCTAGACTAAAGGGAGGCGCAAAACTATGAGCAAAAAACTACTTGAAGTCTCGGAGCTTAAAACTCATTTCTTTACAGACGATGGTGTGGTAAAGGCTGTTGATGGAGTAAGCTTTTCTATCAAGGAGGGCGAGACTTTCGGTCTTGTCGGCGAATCAGGATGCGGCAAATCAGTTACTGCTCTATCAATCATAAGACTCATTCCAGATCCACCTGGTAAAATTATAGATGGAAAAGTATATCTGGAAGGAGAAGATCTGGTAAAAAAATCGGAAAGGGAGATGCAAAAGATAAGAGGAAACAAGATATCTATGATATTCCAAGAGCCTATGACCTCTTTAGATCCCGTCTTCACCATCGGCAGTGAGCTGATGGAAGTTATACAGCTCCATCAGGGTTTGGATAAAGAAGAGGCAAGAAAAAAGGCTATAGAGATGCTCAGAGTCGTGGGAATACCTGAGCCTGAAAAAAGGATGAAAGAGTATCCTCATCAACTGTCGGGAGGAATGAGACAGAGGGCGATGATCGCTATGGCACTTTCCTGCAATCCCCAGCTGTTAATAGCTGACGAGCCGACAACAGCTCTGGATGTTACAATCCAGGCTCAGATTTTGAGACTTATGGATCAATTGAAAGAAGATTTTTCAGCTGCTGTACTTCTTATAACTCATGACCTCGGAGTAATAGCCGAAACATGTAAAAATGTGGCTGTGATGTATGCTGGCAAGATCGTGGAGTATGGGAGTGTAGAAGATATCTTTGAAAATCCTCTCCATCCTTATACAGCAGGACTGAATAAAGCGATCCCCAGACTGGATATCGATACTGAAAGGCTTCAGATAATTGAGGGAAATGTACCGAATCTTATAGATCTGCCTCCAGGGTGTAAATTCTATCCGAGATGCCCGTATGCAATGGATATATGTGCAAAAGAGGAGCCTCCTCTAAAAAAAAGAGAGGGAAATCATTTAGCCAGATGCTACCTGGAGGAGTTACCATGACAATACTTGAGATCAAAGAATTAAAAAAATACTTCAATGTTGGAGGCGGATTCATGAAGAAACCCGATGTAGTCAAGGCTGTGGACAATGTGTCATTTACCATAGGAGAAGGAGAAATGTTAGGACTTGTGGGAGAAAGTGGATGCGGCAAGACGACATGCGGGAAAACTATCTTAAAACTCTATGAACCTGATTCTGGAAAGATACTCTACAGAGGAGAAGACATAACACACCTAGATAGATCTGAAATGAGAAAATACAGAAGAAAGATGAGCATAATATATCAGGATCCATTCGGCTCTTTGGATCCGAGAATGACTGTTGGAGGAATTATATCCGAACCTATGGAAGTTCATAAGCTGTATCCAAAGAAAGAAAGAGAAGAAAAAGTTCTTGAGCTTATGGAGAGGGTAGGATTGACTGCAGAGCATATGAATAGATACCCCCATGAATTTTCTGGAGGTCAGAGACAGAGAATAGGAATCGCAAGGACATTGGCTGTCAATCCAGAGTTCATAGTGGCTGACGAGCCTGTTTCTGCTCTGGATGTATCTATACAGGCTCAGATTTTGAACTTAATGCAGGATCTTCAAAAAGAGTTTGGATTTACCTGCCTTTTCATAACTCACGACCTCAGTGTAATAAAACATATATGTGACAGGGTAGCTGTGATGTATGTGGGGAAAATAGTGGAAATGGCATCAAAAAAAGAGCTTTTTAACAATCCGAAACATCCTTATACTGAAGCATTGCTCTCAGCTGTTCCAGTTGCAAATCCAAAAATAAAGAGAAAGGAGATAATTTTGGAGGGAGATGTTCCCAGTCCTATCAATCCGCCATCTGGATGCAGATTCCATGAAAGATGTTTTAAAAAGAAAGGTAAGATCTGCGAAACTCAGGAACCTGAGTTAAGAGAGGTGGGAAAAAACCATTATGTAGCCTGTCATCTTTACTAAACTTTCATATACCTGTTTATCTTTGGCTCGAATATCTCTCCCCGTGTAAGAAGATCTCTTACAACTGCATCTATTTCCTCAGGTGAAAACTCGTTTATCTCTGAGATGAGATCGTCTAACTCCACACCTTCACCTTCATCTAATCTCTCTATGGCAGAGAGGACTTTATCTTCTATTAATGTTGTATCCACATCCTTTTCTTTTACGTAATCTCTTTCGTATAATGCCTCTATTATCTCCGGGTTCAATCCCATAGACTCTGCTTTTTCTTTCGCTTTTTTTAGGTTCTTTTCTTCAGACTTTATTTTTTCAGCTGTTTTTAACTGTTCTTTTAGATGTCTATTGTATTTTACCAGTTCAAGCCTGTGTAAGACCCAGAAATTTGGAGATACTTTGGAGGCAGCCTCCACGCTTAACTGTTTTTCGTTCCTCCACTCATATATCTTCCCCACTATCTGTACTATATCTCCCTTTGAGATATTTTTAAGAAGCGCTGTATTTTCTCTGAAAAAATATGCCCAGATTGTTTCTTTTGTGTCATCCACCAAGACTCTACCGTAACTTTCATCTTCAGAGATAAAAGGATCGTTGAAAACAGTCGCAACTATCTTAGCCCTGTAGATCTTCTTATAATTCTCTGTTATCAGATAATTGGGGGCAAAGTCTTCCTCGTCTTTTACGTAATACCCCCTCACTATCTCCTCCAGATTTGTCCTTGTTGACGGCATTCTTTTTTTCATAGTTTTCCCTCCATAATCCTAACTTTTTGATATAGCGCAACATCAAAACCTGAAAAATCCTGAACTATCTCGGCATTTATAGACAGCCTCGAAGTATCATCCTTAAAAATCCTTCCTATGACTCTGACAAGATTTCCTATGTCAAAAAGAGTATCTGTATAAACTTCTATCTCACCTGTTCCGTCGTCTACGATCATTGAGTATTTTGTAGTATTTTTCCTCACGACAGTTCCCACGATACTTACTCTTTTGTCATCTTCTTTTATCTCAACAATATCTTTTTCTACACTACGATATCTCATTCCATACCCTCCAAGATATTATATGCTTCCTTAAGCTCGTCAAACTTTTTTAACGCATATACCCTGAATTCCAGGCCGAGAAATTCATTATCCTCCACTCTTCCGCTCATTAGGACTTCCTTCCCCAGAAGATAATAAAAGTTTTCGAAGATGAACTCCTCTTCCGCTTTTTTTAACGAGTATGTTTTCTTAGAAAGTTCTGATAGAGATGAATAGAGTTCTCCACCCTCTTTTCCCAAAAGTTCCTCAGCTACATTCCCGAAGAGTATACATTTTATATATCCTGTAGAGTCGTCAACACCTATCTCGCATATAGGTATGTAAATACTTTCCACGAATTTATTGCACGAGTTACAGTATTTCTTTTCATCTTTGAACTCCACTCTCCTGAAGCAATGGGGACATCCCTCATAGATTCTCAATCTATAGAGTTTTACTACTGTACCTCTTATCTCCGTATACCTGTCCCCTTTTTTGAGCTCGTTTATATCTTTTCTTGAAGGCTCCTTTTTTTCTAAAGTAATTTTTTTACCTTTTGGATTAACTATTATTTTTCCTTTATATCCCAAAGAAAGCTCAGTATCTTTCATTCCCTTTTTGGATATAGCTCCGACGATATCTATAACATCATCTCTTTTAATCTCAGAAAGATAATTACACTGTTCATTCCACAAAGTCAGTCTTATTTTCCCTGTTTCGTCGCCTATCGAGATATTGGCTACCTTCTTGTTTCCTTCTAACTCTTTTACAGGGTAAACAGCCAGAACTTTGGCGGTAATATTCACATCTTTTAATCCATCTACTATATCCTCTATTTTCAGCTTTTCTACCTTGTTTTCCAGCGTTATTCCATATTCACTGGCGATTATGGAGAGTATCCCCTCTTCCGTCAAAAGTCCTTCCACTTCCTTTTTTTTCTCTTCTATCTTTTTTCTTATCTCCTCTTCGGTAAGCCCCACACTTACAAGTTTCTCGATGATATCAGATCTCATTGCGATCCCTATACTATTAAACTCTCTCTATATAAAAACCTGTCTCTCAAATGATCTAATCTTTCCCAAAGATCAAGCTCATTATTTTATTTTCACTTTTCCTTAGATGTTCTCTAACTGCAGAGTCTGAAATATTCATAGCTTTACCTATCTCCGATAAAGTAGTTTTCCTAGGAATGGTATAATATCCCATTTCATAAGCTTTTAGAAGAGTTTCTCTCTGTTTCGGAGTAAGTACCTCTAAAATAGAGATTTTATGTGGTATATACCTTTCCACTTCGAGGATTCTTGTTTTAAAGGATTTATCAATAAATTTTTTAAATTTTGCCAGGTTCTTCTTTTCACCAACTAATTTTATTATTGTTCTGTCTTCAAAAAATTCGATGGGATACTCTATGAAGAGTTCATATTTTTTGAAGTCAATAAGTTTGAAAATACATCCAAATGAAAAACTCTTTGAGTTATATTTCATATACGCTGTGACTGTATCCTCATTTATTTCCAGAATTTTGAGTTTCATTATTTTTTTATAGGATTCAAGTTCTTCTATCACTTTTTTTGGGTATTCAGAAAAGAAACGGGTTATTTCTATAAACGTCTCTTCATCACCTGCAAAATAATTAAGAACTTCTATACAGCTACATATCTCAGCGATCTTTTTGAAGCACCCCCACTCCTTCTGTGACATATACATCTCAATACTCATCTTCTCCATGAAAGATTTCTCCATTTATACTTAAATAGCTTGCTATAACAAGGAAAAGAAATAAAAGATATAACACTGTTATAGAAGTATATGTCTAAGGAAACAGATATCATATTATCACTGAATAAAACTCTGAATAATCCTATTACAAGAAATATTTTGAGGTATCTCTCAAGGAAAAATAGATTAGAAGATAGTCTGGAACTCTTGGTGGGGATCAAAGAGAAATCTGGAATTGGGTGCAGAATGAATTCATTTCTGGTGGGGACTGCCATAAAATATGGTGCAAAGGCTTTTGGCAGAAATGATACAAATTTCCTGAAATATTTTAAGGATATAACAACGAGAAAAGGGCTTGTAAATGTCCTTAAAGGTATAGCGAAATATGGGATTACAAGACCGCAGAAGTTGTATGCTCCTTTTTTAGTGGTATGGGATTTTACTTCTATGTGTAATTTAAGATGTAAACACTGCTACAGTTCAGCTGGAAAGCTTGCTCCAGATGAACTCAGTAAAGAGGAGAGATATAACGTGATAGATCAATTATCTGATGCTGGAGTGGTAGCTGTAGCATTTTCAGGGGGAGAACCTTTGATATCCAAGGATTTCTTTGATATAGCAAAATATGCACATGAAAAGGAAATGTATGTCTCTGTAGCTTCAAACGGTACTTTAATAACAAAAGAAGTCGCTAAAAAACTAAAAGAAATAGGGGTAGGGTACATAGAGATAAGTCTTGACAGTACGGATTTTAAGATACATGATCAGTTCAGAGGAGTGAAAGGCGCATGGGAAAAAACTGTTCAGGGAATAAAGAACTGCGTTGAGGTAGGAATAACTACATGCATTGCAACCACAGCTACAAGATATAACTATGAAGATATCCCAAATATGATAGATCTTGCAATAAAACTTAAAGTTGACAGATTTATTCATTTCAATTTTATACCGACAGGGACTGGAAAAGAGATAATTGATCAGGATATATTGCCCGAACAAAGAGAGAAGTTATTGAATTATCTTTATGATAAACTAGAGGAAGATAATGGCTTACAGGTTTTCTCCACTGCACCTCAGTTTGCGAGGGTATCTTTAGAAAGAGTGGAAAGTGGAAAGGGAAAAGATGTTACACCAACACATTTTGCTGGTGTTTCTTTAAAAGGAAAGGCTATAGCTCTGGCTGATTTTATTGGCGGATGCGGAGCCGGGAGGATTTACTGTTCCATAGAATATAACGGAGATATTCAGCCCTGTGTGTTCATGCCAATAAAGGTGGGAAATATAAGAGAAGGATTCTTAAATCTCTGGCAGAACTCGGAAATTTTAAATAAATTGAGAAACAGAGAAGATCTGAAAGGAGAGTGTCATGACTGCCCTTACAGATACGTCTGTGGAGGCTGCAGGGCTCGTGCCTATGCATATTTTAACGATATAAAAGCTCCAGATCCGGGATGTGTACACAATATCAATTACTGGAACGAGATCGGGAGAGAAGAAGTTATTGAAAAAAGAGAAGAGATCCTTGTAACAGCTTAACATTATCTTTCATAATATATAGCAAAGAAATATTATTTACATAAACTTTATATATTCTATTCTCCGAAAAGTTAATAATAGGGTTAATACAAAGTATATAAAAAGGAGCGAATTCTATGGAACCAGAAGAAGTTATAAACACACTGAAAGAGTTTGGTTTAGGGGAGTATGAAGCCAAAGCCTACTTAGCACTTCTGGAGCGAGGCAAAATTTCAGCAAGGATAATAAGTGATATCACAAGAATTCCATATACAAAGATATACCAAGTATTGCAAAATCTGGAAAGATTTGGATTTATAATCTCTGTATCGGGAAAACCCAGAATGCACATGGCTATGTCTCCTGAAAAGGCTCTGGAAAAAAGGAGTATACAGATAAAAAAAGAACAGGAAAATGAGAATAATAAAAGAAAAAACTTGAAAAAAAAGCTCACTGATGAGTTAGAACCCCTGTTCAAAAGTAATGTAGAAGAAGACATGGCAGAGATGGGAACGTGGACAATAGTAGGAAGTGTAAACGTTGCCTCTTATATAAAAACTATGATCTCAGGTTCAAAGAATCTCAGATGCACAGTTTCTGACCTTGATTCTTTTATAGGAGCTTACAAGGATGAACTAAAAAGCACGAAAGCTAAAACAGTAATAAGAGCCCCCAATGCTTATGCATTTGGCAATATATCTATTTTTGAGTATCCGGGGTATGAGGGAGCAGATGTTATTATCAGAGATAACGGTGAAGTAATTTATACCTTTTTTGTAGTATCTCCTGGCGTTTTTACTTTCAGTGAAATGAGGGCAAGAATCATTGTAGATAAAAAGCTTGTATCTGGACTAATAAAAGATTTTGATCTTAGCTTGAATATTCTGAAGGGGGTAAAGAAATGAAAATCATAAAAACAGGAATCCCTGGATTGGACGAGATGCTGAACGGCGGAATACCTGAAGGAAGAACAATTTTAATCACAGGTGCAACAGGTACTGGTAAAAGCACATTGGGCGTTGAGTTTTTGGTGGAAGGCATACGGAACTCTGAAAATGGAATTCTTATAAGCTTAGAGGAAGATTCAGAAGATTTGTACGAGGACTATCTGAATTTCGGCTGGGATCTAAAAAGGTTTGAAATAGAAAACAAACTCAGGGTGATAACTCCACCGATCCCACTGAAAATAGAAGAAGCAGATATCGACATCGACAATCTTGTAAATACAATTCAAAGGGCAGTTTCGGATATAAATGCCAAAAGGATGGTAATAGACTCTCTTTCTGTACTCACAGCTGGATTGAAAGAAAAAGAAAGCAGAAAAAAAATCCTGAAGCTTTCAACGTTACTAAGGGAGTTAGAATGTACGTCCTTAGTGATTTCTGAAGTCACAGAGGAGGAAGAGGAAAACTCGGACTACGGCGTAGGAGGATACATATTTCAGGGAATAATCTCTTTATACTACAAAAAGAAGGGCGCAGCAAGAATCAGGGGCATAGAAATTCGGAAGATGAGAGGAGTGGATCATTCTACAAAGACAAAAACTATAGAAATTACACCAGAAGGCTTAAAAGTATACTCTGAAGACTTTATTATATGAAACTGAGGTACATCCCTGTTATAGAAAGAGATGGCGCTTATCAGATGTCCTTAGATGAAGCTATAATGCTCTCGCTGATCGATGGAAGAGGAGAAAATACATTTAGACTGTATAGGTTCAAACCTTCATGCGTTTCAATAGGATATTTCCAGTCAGTTGAACAGGAAATTGACCTAAAAAGATGTAAAGAATATAGGATAGAGTGTGTAAGGAGGATAACGGGGGGAGGCGCTGTTTTTCACGATTATACTGGAGAAATTACGTACTCTATCATTTTAAAAGAAAAAGATTTTGGACATGGTATAGAAAAAAGCTACGAAGAGATATGTTTCTGTTTGGTAAAATCTCTTGAATATTTCGGAATAGAAGGAAAGTTCTCGCCTATAAATGACGTTCTTATAAATGGAAAAAAGATATCAGGATCTGCACAGACCCGAAAAAAAGGAGTTATCTTGCAGCACGGTACATTCATGTACTCTACAAACTTGAAAACTCTTTTCTCTGTTTTGAAGATATCTGACGAGAAAATAAGAGATAAAATGCTTAAAAATGCTGAAGAGAGAGTAACAACTCTTGAAAAGGCTTTAAATAGAAAAGTATCCGAAAAAGAGGTTATAAAAGCTCTGGAGTTTGGATTTTCTTCAAAGTTCGACCTTGAAAAAGGAGTAATAAACAATCATGAAAAAGAACTGCTCTCCAAACTGCAGGAAAAATATAAAAGCAGGGAATGGCTTTCCATGAGATGATTTGCATTATCCTTTTGATGTTAATAAAATATACGATTATCTGTCTCTACTGCTCTTCTCAAAGCTGCCCTTGCCAATAATCTTGTAGAATCCAGTATTGGCAGAGGTGAATCTTCCTGAGTCACTAACAGTGGTATCTCAGTACAGCCGAGAACAACAGCGTCGCAATCCTGGTTTTTTAATCTGTCGATTACCTCCTTAAAATATGCACGAGCCTCAGGAGTAAAATTGCTATAAACAAGTTCATCAAAAATAATCCTATTGATACGTTCCCGATCCTTCACCTCGGAGATCTCGTACTCAATATCAACAGCAGCAAGTTTATTAGGGTAAACTGAACCCTCCATCAGATAGATTGTACCTATAACTCCGAGACATCTATAGTCTCGACGTTTTGCCTCAGCAGCAACCTCCTCAGCAATATGAAGCCATGGAATTGGCGATTTTTTGACAACAAGATCAAATGCCTGATGGATCGTATTGTCAGGACAGATGGCGAAATCTGCTCCAACTCTTGCCACTTTGGCTGCTGAAGACAACATTAGATCAGCTACCCCTTTCCAATCGCCGACATCTATATATCGCATGTATTCGCTAAGAGGAAATGTATGCATGGTAACTTCAGGATGTCCATGTCTCCCCATAAAATCTGCTCCTTCTATACAGATCGTTCGATAACAGAGAGCTGCTCCCTCTGCGCTACATGCAACTATCCCGATATGTTTAGTTTTTTTCATTCTTTATCTCCTTTTAGTTTATAAAATGTTTATTTTAATATCTTTTTCTCTCAGGAGGATTCTAAATTTCGTATAACGTTCTGCGGACATACGAAGTTCACCGATAGGAATTTGAGGAAATCTTTGATTTCCCTTTATCCGCTGTTGTGCGAAGTTGCGAGTACATCCTTCTAGGCAGAATTATTATGTGAGTGGAATTAAGCCAGTAACCACAAAAGCTATCATTGTAATCACCAATGCAATTATTACTACCATTATAGGTAATGGGAAAAGCATTGGCACTCTTTTTCTGTACTCCAAGAATTTGTCCCCGAAAAGTTTTGTCAACATCGGTTCTTCTAAGAATTTTATCAAAGCAAGCAAAATTAAGATAACTATTCCAGTGATTATGAAAAACGAATAGGTAGCCCCCCAGATTAGACTCCATCCGATTGTTAAAAGAACAACGCCTGTATATATGGGGTTTCTTACTTTACCATATATCCCATCGGTAATAAGTTCTCTTGGTATCTGCTCCGGCCCAGCAACTTTAAGTAAATATTTGGATGAAACTGCTATGAAAATTATCCCCAAAGCAGCTAAGATTATCCCCACAATTCTGAACGAAGATCCTAAAATACCTTCTATCCTTGGCTGAGCATCAAAAGGAGCCAGTATAATCGGCACAATGAAAATTAATATTCCCAAGTTTCTTACCCATGTCCCCATTATTTTATAAGCTCTTTCATTTTTTCGGAAAAGTTCAGGTAATGCCTGAAGTCCTAAACCGATAAAGAAAACCGCTATCCATAATATTTGCTTTGCAATAGGATTCATTTTTCTCCCTCCTCTATGCGAGCAATTTCATATAACTCGTTCATATCCGAACTATTACGTATATCATTCCATATATTTGAAGTACTTCGGATATACATCTTTTGGTGATTTTTCTCTCCAAAATGTTTTTCGCTTGTTCTTTATATTGCCTCTTTTTATTTTCAAACTATCTAAAGGATTTTTTTATTCTACCTAAATCTTTAACGCTCATATGAATATATATCTCCATTATTTTTAAATTCTTGTATCAATCTGTCAACGACAATGATAAATGTATCAGAGTTATGGCAAAACATTTATAAAAGAAGCTTTCTTACTCTTTCTCCATGAAAATAATTTCTTTTACTGATGATTATGCAAAAAAAGTTGTTGATATGAACAAGAGAAGCCAGGAAGGATGGCCCACTGGCTTAGACGAAGTAATAATAGATGAAAGAGATGTATTAGACTGGTATAATGAATCGAAATACATAGAATGGTATTTAGCAGAGGAAGATGACAAAATAGTCGGAATCTGTACTTTTGTTGAAAACGACAAGGACACTGTGTATCTTGAATTTTTAAATGTTGATCCGTTATATCACGGACGCGGATTTGGGAAAGAGTTGGTAAAAAAATGCGTGGAAAAAAGTATAGAACTCGGATACAAGAAAGTAACTCTGGGAACATGGGCAGGGAACATGAAAGCTGTTCCCGTATACAAGAAATGTGGTTTCTTCTGGATCCCTGATACTGACGTAGATATGGTCAGTTTTATACCTCTCGTTGCAAAACTAGAAAAGAACTGGTACAACTCGCTTCAGAAAAAGATAGAGGTTAAAGAGGACGAATATGAAAAGTTTGGAGAAAAAATCTGGAGTTACAAATTCAAAAATTTTAAAGTTTATATAGACTCTGAGAATTCATCTATTTGCGGTATCGAAAAAAAGAATTTCAAGGCTTTGATGTACTCAAAAGACTCCAAGATAATTCTTGATCTTGATTTCAAAGGATTCGTAATTCTTGATGATAAAAAAATAGAGATCGATGGAAAGAAAAACATTGAAAAAGAAAGTAAGAAAGAGAAAGAATTAGTATATATAATTTCCAATGGAGAATCAATAAAACTAGAATGCAAAGTTGTTAAAAAAGAGATCAATGTTTCTTCGTACCCTGAGAATCTCTATTTTAATAAGAAAAAATCAGAGTTTTATATTGTAATTGAGAATAAAAAAGAAGATTCAGAGATAAATATAGAATCAGAACTTTTTTCGAAAAAAATTGATATTAAAAAGGGAGAGAAAAAAGGAGTTAAGATAGATGTAGAGTTTCCGAAAGAGGGCATATACCC
>Ga0190285_1000031_pt1 | contig 26220 bp, 25 predicted proteins | sample 48691823_MG_FD_163429 | JGI IMG/M metagenome (GOLD analysis project Ga0190285, IMG submission 163429) | Hydrothermal vent microbial mat bacterial communities from Southern Trench, Guaymas Basin, Mexico - 4869-18-2-3_MG | ecosystem: Environmental > Aquatic > Marine > Hydrothermal vents >...
TTTAGAACCAGTAACACTGACCGGTATAGCAGAAGAACAATACAACATCTCGTTGGTGAAGACGCAAGTGCCTGATGGAGATTATACTGTGGGTCTGGGTGCTGTGGATGAAGCAGAAAACAATGCTACTGAGGAGACAACGGTATCTGTATCATCCACGGACATAATACCGCCAGCCAGTGTTACCAACTTAAATGCAGCAGCAAAAGGTATCACATGGATCAACTGGTCATGGACGAACCCACCAGATTCAGACTTCAGTCATGTGATGGTTTATGATGGGTATGGCATGTGGAAGAAGAACGTGAGCGGTACGCCAGGAGGAATAAGTTACATCAATACGTCCGATCTTTGTGAGTTCAAACCCAATACAACCTACACAATTGGTACACACACTGTTGATACCGCAGGAAACGTAAACGAGACATGGGTTAATGACAGCGCAACGACATTGACGACAGACTATTATGTTGACCTGAGCGTTGATACTACTGAACAAACAGTTAATACTAGCGAAACAGCAACTTACACACTCACAGTGGCGAATCTGGGAACTGAGATGGACAATTACACACTAAGTATTGATAACGTAAATGGTGCAGACATCGCAGCATTGAACACATCCACCATAACAAATCTTACGGCAGAGGCAACGCATGTAGTATTACTTAATGTGTCGGATACGTCTGCAGGAACCTTTACCGTGAATGTTACAGTTGAATCAACAGACACAAGTGTGAGGGACATAGTTTCAACAATAACAAATGTGGAAGTACCAACACCAACACCAACACCAACACCAACACCAAGTCCCAGACGTCATGGCGGCGGTGGCGGTGGCGGCGGCGGTGCCGCGGACACGGACGGCGACGCCTACAGTGACATACAGGAGATAATTCTGGGAACCGACCCTGAGGATCCATGCGATCCTGATCCCAACTGTGTCGCATGCTTAGCATTAACAGAAGTGGAACAGCCGAAACTTACTGGAAAGCCACCAGCAGCACCAACACCGAAAACATCGGTAGCACCAGCAACGCCAGCACCAGCAACGCCAACAGCAGCGCCAACAACGCCAAAGCCGAAACCAACACCAGGCTTCGCAGCGTTATTCGCAATTGCAGGTCTGTTAGCAGTTGCATATCTGATACTGAGAAGGAAGAAGTAACGACAAGAACATTTAACAAGTTTTTGGGGAATGTTTTTTTTAATTCCCCCTTTTTATTTATTTTTACAGGATACTTTTTAGAAGAGTGGTAATGTCAGATTATAGCGCTAAAGAAATGAAAAGAGTAACAATTATTGCAAAAGGAGAAGTGCAGCGTGTAGGATACAGAGACGCCGTGGCGAAGATAGCACGAAAGTTGAATATAACCGGTTTTGTTGAGAATTTAAAGCCTTATGACGTTAGAATCATTGCCGAAGGTGATGATGTGAGTATAGATAAATTCATCGAGCGAATAAAGATAAATAAATTCCCGATAGATGTGGAAAGCGCAGAAGTTAGTTTTGATGCTTTTACCGGTAAATACGAATATTTTGAGATAAAAACCGGCATGTGGCAAGAAGAATTGCTGGAACGCTTCGATACCGCTGGGACTTTGCTGTATAAATGCGTGGAGTTAGGCGAGAAATCAGTCGCTTTAGGTGTGAAGTCCGTGGAACTAGGTGAGAAGAATATTGAGCTCACCGAACGGTCCGTGGAACTAGGTGAGAAGAATATTGAGCTCACCGAACGGTCCGTGGAACTTGGTGAGAGATCACTCGCTTTAGGCGAAGAATCCGTAAGCATTGGGGAAAAGATGCTTGAAAAGCAGGAAGCGACAATTGAAGCGATAGATCGAACAAAAGAGGGGGTTGTTACGGAGATACGAGATTTAAGAGAAGACCTGAAGTCATACATGGAGAACAAGTTTGCTAAAATAGAGCATGAAATAGTAGAGATAAAAGCAAAAATCTGGATGGTTTAATGTCTTGTTAGCAATCACTTTTAGAAAAAGTGTTGTTACATTACATCCGGCGCTTCTATACCCAATACGTCCAGCACGTCACCTAATACCGTCTTTGTGCAGTAAACGAGCTGCAATCGCGCTCCCCTTAGTTCTTGCTCCGCATTCAATACCGGGCAGTATTTATAAAACGCATTAAACATCTCTGCAAGTTCTCGCGCGTATTTAGCTACTAAATGCAGCTTCAATTCCAATGCCGCCGTCTGTACGATATACTCGAACTTAGCCAGCTTCTTTATCAAATCCTTCTCGCTTTCTTCACGCAATGCTGTGTTGTATTCATCATCATAGTCATCAGTAAATAAACCCTCAGCAGCGCGTAATATACTGCAAGCACGTGCATAGGAATACTGAATGAACGGTGCACCCTTCTTCTCTATGTTCAGTGCATCTTCAAAGACGAACACTATATGCTTCTCTGGTGAGACCTTCACCATATCGTATCGCAATGCGCCTATACCCACTTTCCGCGCTATCGCTCGTTTCCTGTCTTCCTCCAGGTCTGCCCGTCTCTTAGCCACTTCTTCATACGCACGCGCCTCTATTTTCGATATTAATTCATCTGCTGAGATGTACCTGCCGGCACGTGTGGATACAGAACCGGTAGGCAGGGAAACGAACGCGAAGATAACGAATTCCGGGGCTCTTACACCCATCAACTCCAGCGCTTTTGTCAATTGCTTCGATACTAACTCGTGGTCTTTTCCAAATACGTCTATCAGCCTATCACATCTACTGCTCTTCCAGCGATGATAAGCCAGGTCCCTGGTGGTGTACAGCAATGTACCGTCGGTCCTTCGTATCACCAGCTCCTTATCTATACCATCCAGATGCAGTAGAAGCGCAGCACCATCCCGTCGTTTGATGTTACCCTTCTGCACCAGCTCTTCTACTACCGCTTCTACTGCACCTTCTCGCACAAATTCGCTCTCGAATACGAACAGATCATGATGTATGTTCAACCGTTCCAGAGTCGCTTTAATACCCGAAAGGCTCGCGTTTACCACTGTTTCATATCGCTTCACTACCGCCTCATCGCCCGATTCGTAAGCGCCCATCAGGTCTTCTATTTCACGCTGATAAGCTTCGTGCTCCTCTACCATTCGGTTTGCTGCTATATAAACGTCAACAACTGCATGGTCTGCCTTTTTCGCTGTTGCAATCTCCATCCTTTCCGCACCCCAGACCACAACCGCAATCTGCCGCCCCATGTCATTCACGTAATATTGCGTCTCTACCTCGTAACCCGCACGCTTCAATATACGCGCTAAGCCGTCGCCGATAATGGCATTCCTGAGATGTCCTATGTGAAGCGGCCCATCAGGATTCGCAGAGGTGTGTTCGATAATTATCTTGCCTTCTTTCTTCTTTGCTTTTATCCCCTCTTTTATACGCTGCAGTGCTTTATGCAAGTATACATCGTTCACGAAGAAGTTGATATAGGGACCGTCAGCAACGGCATTCGATATTAACGTGTCTTCGGCTGGTATCTTGATATACTTTACGATTTCATCTGCTATGCTTTTCGGCGATCTCTTGTACTTACTGGCTAAAGAGAAGGCAATGCGGGACGAGATATCCGCATGCTCGCTCTCGGTTAACTCCATGCCTTCCGAGTCATACGATGCCAGTGCTTCTTCCAGTACGTGCTCAACTTCGTTTCTGAATTCTATAAACATCTGCAATCACATACATTTGATATACTCTCAACAACACTTATAACAAATGTTTGTTTATGCTTACTTTTGTCGGTCTTGGACTGTACGATGAGAAGGATATAACCGTGAAGGGGTTAGAAGCGATAAGAGCAGCAGATGTCGTTTACGCCGAGTTTTACACTTCGCCTTTGGGTGGCAAAACGATACAGAAGCTGCAGGAGACTTATGGCACGCGTATTTTCGTGTTAACCCGTAGCGATTTGGAGGACCATGCGGAAGAAGGTATTTTGTCGCTTGCGAAGACGCAAAAGGTGGTGTTGCTCTGTGGTGGCGATGCGATGATTGCAACCACGCACGTTGATTTGCGGCTTAGAGCAATGGATATGGGAATACAGACAGGGCTAATACACGCACCTTCTATATCATCCGCAGTTGCCGGACTATGCGGGCTTCAGAGCTATAAATTTGGTAAATCCGCAACGGTCGCACCAGCATACAAAGCTGCTGCCATCTCTGAGGTGCCTTACTATACGGTACTGGCGAACAAGGAGCGTGGGTTGCATACCCTGCTCTATCTTGACATTGATATGAGTATACGCGATGCGTTACGGCTGCTGGGATTGATAGAGGGAAAAAAAGAAGGCGAAAAAATGCTGAAGAATTCTTTAGTAGTGGGTATAGCGCGGGCAGGGTCGGATAAGCCGGTGGTAAAGGCGGATTATTTCGCAGCATTACAGGACTACGAATTTGGTGCTTTACCACACGTGCTTGTCGTTCCCGGTGCGCTGCATTTCATTGAGAAAGAGGCGTTAATTAAGATTGCACAGGCTCCTGAATACTTTTAAATCAAAAACATCTCCTATATGATGTATGGATACAGCAATACCAAGGGTGGTAATTGCGGGCGACCGCAGCTCAGCAGGAAAGACTACTATATGTACCGGACTATTAAGCGCATTACGAGCACATGGATTCGTGGTTCAGGCATTCAAGGTAGGACTTGACTACATAGACCCTGGATTTCATACATTAGTCTCTGGCAGACCCTCACGTAATATAGATGGGTTCTTGATGTCGCCTGAGATAGTGAAGGAGATTTTTATACGCAGTACTGCCGGGGCGGACATTGCAGTTATAGAAGGTGTGAGAGGGCTTTACGAAGGTTTGAACTATTACGATGACGTGGGCAGCACAGCAGAGATAGCAAAGATTCTGCACTGCCCTGTTATTCTTGTGATTGACGCCGGTAGCATAACGAGGAGCGCTGCTGCGATAGTTAACGGTTATAATAGTTTTGACCCCGAACTACGAATATCAGGTGTTATTCTAAATAATATAGGCGGTGAAAGACATGGAGATAAGGCGGAGAAGGCAGTAGAGGAATATAGCGGCGTAGAGGTAATCGGTAAGATCCCACGTCAGCGCGACCTGGGCATCGCCATGCGGCATCTCGGCTTGATTACCGCCACGGAATGTAAATATAGAGAGGCTACATTTGACGGCGTCTTGAAAAAGATAAAGAGAATAGTAGAGGTAAATGTTGACTTGAATCTGCTGGTTAATGTTGCAAAATCCGCAGCACCAGCGCTGAACTTGCCCGTGTCAAGAATTTTCCGGCTCCGTAAACGAGAAGGTGAGAAAGTCAGGATAGGTGTGGCTTTTGACGAGGCGTTCAATTTTTATTACCAGGATACATTTGATCTACTGGTTCAGGAAGGTGCAGAACTCCTATTCTTCAGTCCTATAAGGGCGAAACAGTTGCCAGAGTGCTTGGATGCTATTTATATCGGCGGTGGCTTCCCTGAGATTTACGGTGCGGAATTAGCATCGAATACGCAGATGCGCAACGCGATTAAGGACTTTTACGAGTCTTACGGTGTCATATATGCCGAATGCGGTGGGTTGATGTATCTGATGGAAGAGCTGGAATATGCACCTTTACCTGGCTTACGGGGTCGTGATGTAGTAGAAGAGCAGGCGAGTAGCAGTTTCGAGATGTGCGGCGTGCTAAGAGGACGGGTGAAATTTAGCGAGAAGCGAGTGGTGAACTATTGTGTGGGCGAGTTCCGGAAAGATTGTATCATAGGAAAAAAGGGTGGCAGGTTTAAGGGGCATGAATTCCATCACTCAGAAATAACGCTCGCAGATGATGATTTTGAGTTCGCATATAAAATGTTGAGGGGAGAGGGAATAGAAGGAGGCATGGACGGCATTATCACGAAGAACTGTCTCGCTTCTTATGCTCATCTCCATGCCGCTTCCTATACAGGATTCGCTAAAAATCTGGTTGATAGTGCGAAGAGGAAGAAATGGGGTCGGTGCGATTTGAACGCACGATCGGCGAGTCTGGAGCCCGCTGCCCTTCCGGACTAGGCCACGACCCCTGCGTATAATACCAAGTTAATTTATAAGATAGAGGTATAATATCATAAATGTGTTTTAAAGATTAAAGGGTTGTATAGGATGAGCATTGGATGTCTTATTTCGGGTGGAATTTGGGGTATGATTTGGGGTATGATTATTGGGTTCTTTGCTTTTTACTTCGCTTCTCGCGCTGTGGAAACGTATAAAGCTCTGAAGTGATAGCATTTAGATTCTTCTTCGCTTCTTTCATCACATTGCCTAATATCTCTGCCGTTTCGTCCATTGTGCCTCTATCCACAGGATACGGTACGCCATCCTTACCACCAAATGCAAACGAATATTTAACAGGGTCACTCCAGCTCGGCTTCTCACCGTATATCAATTCAGAAATAAGCGCTAATGCTCTTACCGTCGCGGGTCCCACGCCTCTTACGCACAGGAACTGCTCATAATTCGCCGGCTGTCTATCGTACGCCACACGAAGCGCATCCCAGTTCACACGCTTCGGTAACCTGTACAATGCTACCTTCTTTACTCTGTCCTTTGAGACGAGATCGAATAGCGTTCTTTGTCCTTCTCTTAATCTTTTAGCACCACCAAGCTCTTTATACAGCCGCTCTAATTCGCCCGTGCCCGTATTAACAAGATCAATCGAAGTGTCTTTGCAGCTTCTGCTCCCTTTTGATGTCATGTCCAGCACTTCTTCCTCACGCTGAACACCGACAATGCCCTTATGCGGCTCCTCTTCATAGCTCTTTAGCGCAGAAGAGAGCCAGTGATACCGTCTCGCATACTTGTTACCGGGATTCATACCCTGCTGGATCACCGCCCACTCGCCCTTCTCCGAGATAATCATTGAATGATGGTACAACTGATAACCATCCTGTACACATGCGTTATCAACCTTCGCTGATATTCGGCTTGCGTATTTTAACTCCTCTATTTTACTATCGCTAAACCCCATTTTATCGCCTATTGCGTCTATATCCAACAGCGTGTTCTTCGATGCCTTGCCTTTACCACCGGCGATGCCGATACCAAATTCCGCAGGGTTTATAACCGATTTCAAAACGCCACAGACCACGGTTGTAGTCCCGCTGCTGTGCCAGTCATAAGCGAGGGCACAAGAAAGCGACTGAAACCAGAGTGGGTCGGCTAATTTCTCTATCAAGCCATCCACACCATATTCATCCACTATCAGCTCCAGCATAGCATGAGCTAAGCTCTTCATTCGCTTTACCAGCCAGTACGGTGCTGATCCGCCGTGAAGTGGTAAATCCACCACACCCGACCTGTTCATGCTTGATTCAAACTAAGCCTCTGCCCTTTTTACCAGCCGAGGTCATGCCCCTGAAGACCCTGCCCTTATGTGTTGTTCCGTGACAAACCCAGTTAAGGGTCTTATCCCTCTTTATCGTTGGGTTCGCAGGCTCAACTAATATTATCTCATACCATTTCTTCTTTCCATCTTCTGCTACCCAGTAAGAATTAAGAACTTCCATATTCGGATACTTGCGCGCTGCTCGCTCCTCAGCAATCCGCTGCAAACTTTTCGATGGTGTTATTTTATGCACACCCATCCTCTTCGGTCTTCTCCCGTGCTTTGCCCTTGACTTCCTACGCCCGCCACGTCTCAACTTTACTCTCGCCACTATTATCCCTTGTTTCGCTTTATAGCCTAAAGAGCGTGCACGGTCAAGTCTCGTCGGCCTCTTTAGCCTTATAACCGCGGGTTCCCGCCGCCATTCTATCAATCTCTCCCGTCTGAGCCCACCCACGTATGACTTCTTAGGGCTTTTCCACGCATCTCCTATGTATCCATAAAAAGATTTAGCCATTTTTGTACTCTCCATTCCTGATAAATGCTTTAAGAATAAATAATATAAGGGAAACAGAAATAAGAATATAGGCTATGCTATTATTAATCTATTCAAAGCAACATTAGAAAATACGAGGGCACGTACGTATAACTCAATTAGCACGGAAAAAAAGAAGAGAGTGATGGACATGGTAGATAGATCAAAGCCGTTGGACGTATTGAACAAATCGTTAAAGTCGCCGGTTATAGTGAAGCTAAGAGGTGGCAGGGAATTTAGAGGGATATTAGACGGGTACGACCTGCACATGAACTTAGTACTGAGCGCAGCGGAGGAGTTGAGTATGGATTTATCGGTCACGAATGTTATGGGCGAAATATTGGTACGGGGCGATAATGTGGTCTACGTCTCGCCTACCGAGCAGAAGGAGCAGGGTAAAGGCGAGGCAAAAACTAAAGAGCAGGGGGCAAAGGAGACATGGTAAAAGGCACTGCCTCTATGGGCAAGAGGCAGAAGAGGTCGCACGTGGTGTGTAGGAGATGTGGCAGTCGTTCATATAGCATACATGCGAAATATTGTGTAGCATGTGGATTTGGCAAATCGAAACGGATGAGGAAGTCGTACGGATGGGGCGAAAAGAAACCGTAGCTAAGAACGAGGCCGAGGTAGCTTAGCGGACTAAAGCGCCGGCCTTGAGAGCCGGTGTCCCTCATGGGACACAGGGGTTCGAATCCCTTCCTCGGCGATCATGTATGTTTATATCTATGGCACACTAAAAACGTTAGAGGAGACAAGAGAGAGGAATGGAAGAATATGAGAGTCTATTAGATCGGGCTTTGAGCCGGTTACCGAGCACAACGACCGCGGACTCTCGCTTCGTTATACCCCCTGTAAAGGTGTTTATAGAGGGTAAGACCACTATTTTCGATAATTTCGACTCTATCTGTAGCTATATAAATCGCGAACCTGAATACGTAATGAAATTCTTGCTCAATGAGCTCGGTACCGCGGGGAAGAGGGAAGGAACCCGGGCAATTTTTCAGGGTAGATTTTCGCAGAGTGATATGGCGCGACAAATACAGCGATTCGTGGATGAATACGTGTTATGCTGGGAGTGTAATAAGCCGGATACGCATATTATCAAGATGGACCGTATATGGGTTGTGAAATGTGACGCATGCGGTGCGATCCGACCCACCATGAAGCGAAAAGGTGGTAGGGGGAAGAAGTGATTTTTTGCTGTGCGACACTTCCTTCTACGAGGAAAAACCTGCGCTAAGAACGAGAAAAGCTATTTTGTAAAGTGGACAAAAGTTCCGCTATTCAGAAGGGGAAGGTGAATGGACTATTGAACTGGGATGCCATTAGTACAATAATCAATAGCATTCTTGTTCTGGCTCTGGTTTTGATAACCTATTGGTACGCAAAGAAAATTAGCGACTTTTGATTCGGGATGAAGTAACCAATACCTTATACCGCTTACAGTTCTTCTACTTCTATACCCAATATGTTTTTAACGCCATGAAAGACGTCCTCTGCTATTTCCGCACATCCTATCGCAGCACTATACCGCGTTGAAGTCTCTACTTTAACGTCCAATAGCTTCTCTATCTTCCGCTTTATCGCCGGGTTCTCACCCGCAGACCCGGTCAAGAACACGTCGTAACTGGATATGCCGTAATCATTCATAAGAACGCCCATCGCCGATAGTTCCATCGCAACAAACAAGGATAGGGTATCGAGTGCCTTATCTGTGTCTTTCACCCTGCTTTTTCGTAATACCCCTGCATTTGAGAACGCTTCGTTTGCACTCACCTTTTTCGCATCAATATCTCTTAGCAACTGCAGGTCAATTGGTCCCTGGTACAATCCGGGCGAGCCCAGACAAGCATCTATTGCTCCTATTATTACGCCTCCTGTCACGCACATAGTAACTGTATTAGAGCTGACATCAGAGAAGATAAAATCCGCGTAGCATTTTTTATATATGTGATAAGCAACACCCACCTTCTCGGGGCTTGCTGCATGTGAGAAGAACTTCATTCTGCAATCTATATTTTCTGTACCCGCATGTATCCCTGGAACTATTATAGTGGGAATGTCCGCGTTCCGTATCGTATCAAATACCCTCGTGCCACCTCCTACCTTCGCACCTGCACCTTCTCCACTTTCCAAGCCACGGTTCCGCACTTTTCCTACCGGCTTTATCGTACAGAAGCCATCGCCCATTGAATAAGTCAGTGCAATGCCTTCTATTTCTTCTGCTTTTGTCGCCAGACCCTTTTCTATTGCTCCTATAATCTCCTCAGTATCCATCTCCGCCGCTCTCTTCCTCGAGAGTTCAAAGACTCTTATTTCCTCTGCCTCGCGCGCTGCAAATCGTATTCCCCTGGTTCCATGATCTACACCCACAAACATCTCTTCTTTCTCATTTGACTTCCCTTTTTACTTCCACCAATTTCAATCCCTTCTTCTCATCTGTTACATCGCGTATTACATTCAATACAACACATCTATCGCCTTCTATTAGTCCCGGGGGATGGCACAAATCAAATAGCTCCGGCTGTTCGCAATCCACCGGCTCAAATACGATTTTAAAGCCTGTCATGGCATACTTCGCATCTATCGCGACTTCTATCGGTGGTTCCATTACTTCTACCACTCGCACACCGTCTTCGTGGATGTAACAATCATGCTTTATCCCTTCTCTTACATTCTCTACCCGGTATCTTCTGCCAACTTCGAGGTTAGCGCATGACTTCTTCAATCTACACTCGCTACATTTATCCGCTGCACCATTAAATATGAATTCCACACCCACTTTCGCCTGCTTTTCTCCTATCAAGGTTACGATTCTTCCTTCTTCCATTACCATCACCTCAATTTATCACGCCTGTATCCCGCGCGAGTTTTTCTGCTGCTTCTCGTGTGAGTCCCGATTCACCCAATATTGTGTATCTGTTAGGGTTTATCGTGTGTGCTGAAGTTAGTGCATCTATTATGTATTCCGCTTTTATACCCAAATCCTTTGCTGTTGTAGGCGCGCCAACCTCTTTTAGCACTTCCCGAATCCGCTGCCAATCATCCCCGTACAGGTATGTCATCATTATTGTCCCCACTCCACACTGCTCACCGTGCAATGCGGGTTTATCAGCAATCATATCCAGCGCATGACTGAATTTATGCTCAGAACCGGATGCAGGAGCTGATGATCCCGCAATGCTTATTGCAACACCACTGGAGACCAGCGCCTTTACCACAGTCCATGCCGTTCTTTCGTCATTTTTACGCATCGCCTTCGCATTCTGTATCATCATATCCGCGGTCATCTCAGAAAGAGCGGCTGCGTAACTGCTGAACTCTGCATTTCGCAACCGTCGTGCGAGCCGCCAATCGCGTACCGCGGTATAATTAGCGATTATGTCACCACAACCAGCAGCGGTAAACCGGTAAGGAGCTGAGGATATTATCTTTGTATCCGCGACAATAGCAAGAGGTGCGTGGGTCTGTATGGAAACAGGACTGCCGCCTTTCGGATCCTTTACCGAAGCACGTGACGACGCTATCCCATCGTGAGATGCAATAGTAGGGACAGAGATGAAAGGGATAGCCATTTTAAAAGAGGCTATCTTACCCGTATCTATCACCGTGCCACCACCAACGCCGAGCATGAATTTCGCCTCTATTGCTGCTTCTTTCACCTGCTCTATTGTTTCTCTACTTATCGTTTCCACCTCCACCAACTGGACTTCGTAGCTAGCATCTGCTAAAAGCTCACGCACTTTCTCACCTGCTATCTTCCTTGTGTTACGCGCACCTGTAACGATAGTAGCCGCTTTTTCTACTCCTAAATGCTTACACACTGTGTCTATTTCCTCCAGGGCGTTATGACCGAACAATACATCTCTCGGCAATTGCATCCATTTACCTTTTTCAAATCTTTCCATTCCTTAGCTCCTTAACTGTATATCTAACTGAATATAGCGATACCAAAATTTATAATACACTTACTGTTCCACCACCCTCACAATCCCAACCTCGGGTTCATAGCAGCTCCCTTCCGCTATTAAGTACTCTAATGCTTCCTCTATACTTTCTCCCGTCAACCCTTTCTTCTCCAATTCAGTCGTTAACTTCTCACGTTTCATACCGTTCTTATCTGCTGCTTCCAGCACTTCTAAAATTATTTCACCTGCCGTTTTACTGTAATACAGCAACACGTTCCTCACTGCGTTTATTGCCATATCTGCCAGGGCATCCAGTCTATCATCATCAATCGCATAGTGCTCTATCGCTTCCCTCGCCCAATGTTTCTTTGCTAATGCGTTCTTTTCTAAACGTCGAAGCTGCTCTATCCTTTCCATTGTCCTCTTTGCGGTTGTTAATATCCAGTTATTTCTTGCCTCTTCATTTACCGCGGCTGCCTCTTCAACTAATATGATGAAGCCTCTGCCCTTATCAGCACGTACATGCAGCTTACCGACAAAAGCCATGAAGTCCTTCTCCGGTTCCTGCAGTCGAATGGTTTTATTCGTATAGATATTAAGCGTCGCGGTGCTATCGCTTATTTTTAAGTTCGTTATATTCCCCCTTCTCTCTTCCTTTTTTAGCTCTCCGATCCCAAAGAGCCTGCTGCATCTCGCGCACGTAGGTGTTACCAGGACACTATTTATGGAGAAGAAGTCACTTGCCAGTAACTCTTTGAAGAATACGCGATTCAGCCTTTCACTTTGCAATTGCATTGTATCGGGACAGAACAAGAACTCAAAAGATTATGATGCCTCCATACCCAACTACAGCCGATCTATCACCCGTGACGTCCCCACTCGTTGCGTATTTTAGCCGCTTACCACTGCTCGCACCAAGTTTCTTCGCTGCATGCATCACTGCTGCTATTGGACCTACACCACATGCTGACGAGTATCGTTCATAGATTCGATTATAGAATTTCGCGACATCCAGCTCGGTTATCGCTTCTATCACGTATCCATCCTTGTCTCTTGCTATCCCATCAGGTTCATAATGCGTAAAATCCGAAGATGCAATCATAACCACCTTTTTATGATCTAATTTAGAGATAGCGTTAGCCAGGTCTTCCCCTACGTCTTTCGCTGTTCCTTCATCGCTTAAGCTCATACAAATAGGAACGAAGAGGAAATTATTATCGAATAGGAACTGAAGAAAAGGTAGCTGAACTTCTATGGAGTGCTCGTACCTGTGCGCAGTTTCATCCACGTCAATAATCCGTTTTGACAGCATACCTACAAAGGTATTGTCTACTTCCACATTCCCTAACGGCGTCTCCCATATATCCAAAGAAACGGCAATAAGGGAGCCAATACCTTGATGATTGGGACCGATAATGACGAACGTATCAGCATCTGGCAGTTTGGCATAGACATGCGCAGCAACGCTGCCCGAATACATGTACCCTGCATGTGGTACTACCGCGCCGAGAACATTATCATTTCCTGCTCTTGTTACACCTGCGAAACAATCTTCCAGTTGCTCTTCCAATGTGCTCTTTTCCGCTTCGTAAAAAGTACCCGCTACTGATGCCCTTCTCATTTCCTTCACTCACCTACGATAGATAGAACTATACCAATTATAGCTCAGCCTCAAAATCATCCACTACGTAATCGAAAGTAAAATCAGCCTCATCTTTCCCCGCTTTACGATGTCGCTCTCGTAACAGCTCCTTTGCAAGCAGCCAGTAAATAGTAGTAAGTGCTTTCCTTCCATGATTATTCGTGGGGATGACCAGATCTACATTAGATGTGGAATTGTTCGTATCACATAACGCCACTATGGGTATGCCCGTACTTACACCCTCCTGCAATGCCTGTGCATCCGTAAGGGGGTCGGTCAATAGAAGGATAGAAGGTTCAACGAAGTACTCACAGCCCTGATTTGTCAAAGTCCCGGGTATAAACCGTCCGACTATCGAGTTCGCGTCCGTCACCTCTGCGAACATGGTCACAGGGTAATGTCCATATTCTCGCGCTGATACAACCAATATAGAGGAAGGCTCGTAGCCCGCTAAAAATCGCGCCGCTATCCTCAGTCTCTCATCCATTATCTCTATGCCTAACAGGTATAACCCATCTGGTCTCGTCTGGTAGATGAATCTCTTCATATCACCGGTCTTTTGCTGCGTTCCTATATGAACACCACTTGCTAAGTAATCGGGACCAGGTATTAGTGTATCTACATTCGCCTCTTTATCTTCCGCTTCTTCTGTCATGTCATTATCCTCTCTTCTATTTCCTATCTTCCTTATTCATATTATTTTTATCTCTTTTTGCGCTACCATATATCTATGGTGAGATGAACCAGACGTTAAAGGATCGTGTAGAGGAACTGAGGAAGAAGATACACTATCACAATTATAGATATTATGTGCTGGATGAGCCGGAGATTTCTGATGCGGAATATGACCGGCTGTTTAGCGAATTAGAGGAGTTAGAAGCGAAACATCCTCAGTTGATTACACTGGATTCTCCTACGCAACGGGTGGGTGCGAAGCCTCTGAAGCAATTCGGTGCTTACGAGCACGGCATACCGATGCTGAGTTTGAACAGCGTTACCGAGGAGAGCGATGTGCGAGAATTTGATGCACGGGTAAGAAAGGCTCTTGAGTGGGAGATAGAGTATGTGGTGGAGCCAAAGATAGATGGGCTGGCTATAGAACTGGTGTACGAGAACGGCGTATTCAGCGCGGGCAGCACGAGAGGAGACGGAAGAACGGGTGAGGATATAACGCAGAATTTGAGGACGATAAAGACGATACCACTGCGGATTCTTTCTGATGACCCGCCATTGCCTTTACTGGAAGTACGGGGTGAAGTATTCATGTCAGTGGGTAAGTTCAAAGCGCTGAATGCTGAGTTAGGTAAAAGAGCTATGAAAATGTTTGCAAATCCGAGGAATGCCGCGGCTGGCTCTGTAAGGCAGCTTGACCCCCGCGTTACCGCATCCCGGCCACTTGATTTCTTCACCTATGGGCTTGGCAGAGTAGAAGGTAAAGACTTTTCGACACATTGGGAAATACTGGATTATCTGCGGGATATAGGATTTAAGGTAAGTCCATTGGTAAGGCGTTTTAAGGGGATTGATGATGTGATCAAATATCATGAAGAAGTGCAGGAGAGGAGAGACGAGCTTGATTACGAGATTGACGGGATAGTGGTGAAGGTAAATAGCATAGAGCAGCAAGACAGGCTGGGAACGATTTCGCGTAGCCCGAGGTGGGCGGTTGCATATAAGTTCCCGGCGAGGGAGGAGTTCACGCGGGTAAAGGATATAATGGTGCAGGTGGGGCGCACAGGAGCTTTAACACCCGTTGCACTATTAGAGCCGGTGCAGATAGGAGGTGTAACAGTAAGCCGGGCGACACTGCACAACGAAGATGAGCTGCTGAGGAAGGATGTCAGGATTGGTGATACAGTAGTTGTGGAAAGGGCGGGCGATGTTATACCAGAAGTAGTGAGCGTGATAAAATCGAAACGGACTGGTGCGGAGAAGGAATTCAAGATGCCCGATAGGTGTCCTGTCTGTGGCGCGGAGGTATTGAAAGAGGGGCCGATTGTGCGGTGTATAGGGGTATCATGCAGTGCGCAGTTGAAGGAGCGGATAGTACATTTCGCTTCGTTACGCGCAATGGACATAGAAGGCCTGGGTGAGAAAGTAATAGAGCAGTTAGTGTCTAAACAAATGGTTTCTGATGCTGCGGATTTGTTCTTCTTAACGAAAAGTGACTTATTAAAGCTGGACCGTATGGGTGAGCAATCGGCACGGAACATATTAAATGCTATCGAAAAGAGCAAACAAACAAAGTTTTCACGGCTCATTCTCGCTCTGGGGATAAGACACGTGGGAACGTATACTGCGTCTCTGCTCGCAGATGAATTTAGTGATCTGGATGCGTTGAGTAGAGCGAGCTATGAAGATTTGGTACGCATCCCGGGAATAGGACCTGAGGTGGCGAAGAGTGTTCTTCTGTTCTTCGCGCAGGATAGTACAAGAGAATTGATAGAGAAGCTGGAAAGAGCGGGCGTGTGGTACGAGAAGAAGAAGAAAGTATCAGAAGGCGGGCAGGTTCTTGCTGATAAGACGTTTGTTTTTAGCGGCCGGATTTCCATGCCGCGAGAGCAAGCGAAGAGCATGGTGGAGCGGTTAGGAGGTAAAGTAACATCGAGCGTGTCAAAGAAGACGGATTATGTAATAGCAGGCGAAGAAGCGGGCTCTAAATTGGCGAATGCGAAGAAGCTTGGTGTACGGGTGATAGGAGAAGAAGAGTTCATGGAGATGGTGAAGGAGTAATTGTAACTATAAGAACAATTTACAATCCTATAATTAATATTATAATATATCACAAATTCTGTAGCAACTATTGATTATAATACTGACATAGATAATAGAACTTAAATGCACCTTGAAATAACTTATTCTGGAGGTCAAAGGAAGAAAAAGGACAATGAACATAGACATTTATAAACTTAGAGATCTGAAGCTTAACGGTGCGACGGTAATAGATGGCTTCTCAAGCGCGAGCATGATAAGTTCCATAGTGGCAAATTACCTCATTAACAGCCTGGATCTCGATCAGATCAGCATTCTGGACTCTGATGATTTCCCTGCTATCTCTCTGATCTATGGATCAAAGCCGAAATACCCAGCAGGGATATTTGCCGATGGAGATAAGAACATAGTAGTGTTCTTGTCCGAATTCACACCAGGGCAGCAGCTTGTGCGCTATATAGCAAATACAATACTGGCGTGGGCTGCGGAAAACGAATGTAAGCGGATAATTGCAACTGGAGCACTCACAGTACCAGAAGAAGGCAGGGCGCATAAAGAGCACAAGATGTTTGGTGTTGGTAGCGTTGACCGTGCAAGAAGAGACCTGGAAAAGATGGAAATCAGGCAGTTGAAGACTGGTTATCTGACTGGCATACCTGCAATGCTGCTGAATAGTGGTATGCGAGCGAATTTCGACGTGATTTGTTTATTAGCAGAATCACAGATGAATAACGGAATGCCGGATACCATTGCGGCGGCAAAAGTGTTAGAAGTGATTGCCAGGCTACTACCAAAAGTTGGGATAGACTTAGAGCCTTTATATGAGGAAGCGGAAATGATTGAAGATTGGATTAATGAGCAGCAGCAATCGCCATCACTGATGTTTAGGTGAGTGTGTTGAATGCGTAACTCATTTCACACCACAAGTCACCAAAAAACGCCCCAGCCTATTAAGAGCCTCTTTTAGCTCATACTGCGACACCGCATAAGAACACCTGATGAACCCCTCACCGCAGTCACCAAATACACTGCCAGGTATTACCACTACCTTATGCTCAAACAGCAATCGCTTCGCAAATTCCGCAGACGTGAGACCCGTATTTGCAATAGATGGGAACGTATAAAACGCACCTTTCGGCTCAAAACAACTCAAACCCAGCTCCCGCAGCCCTTCTACCATTAACCGCCTTCTTCTATTGTATTCGTACACCATCTCCGCCGTCTCGTCATCACACCTCAACGCTTCCACCGCCGCCATCTGTGCCGTTATCGGTGTACAAAGCATTGTATATTGATGTATCTTCATCATCGCTTCTATTATGTCTTTATTACCAGCAGCGTAGCCTATCCTCCAGCCGGTCATTGCATACGCCTTTGAAAAGCCATTAAGCAGTATCGTCCGCTCCTTCATACCATTTAGCGTGGAAAAGCAGGTATGCTCGCCATCATAAGTCAGCTTACCATAGATTTCATCAGAAATAACGAGCAGATCGTGCTCGTTTGCTACATCAGCTATCTGTTCAAGGTCTTTTTTCGTTAACGTGGCTCCCGTAGGATTGTTGGGATAGTTCAGAACAATCGCTTTGGTCTTTTCTGTTATTTTATCCTCTATTCTATCAGCCCTCAGCTTGAATTCGTCTCCTACTTCTGTTTCTATGCTTACCGGTATACCACCTGCGAATAGTGCACAGGGCTTGTAACTCACGTAAGAGGGCTCGTGGATTATTACTTCATCGCCTGGATTGATAATAGCACGAAGTGCGAGGTCAAATGCTTCACTCACGCCTGTGGTTATAAGTAGCTCACCTTCAGGGTCATAATACACGGAATCATCATGATGCAACTTCTCAGAAAGCATCTCCCGCAACTCCAGCAGACCCCAATTGCTCGTGTATGACGTATAACCCTTTTCCAATGAGAATATGCACGCTTCCCGAATGCTCCAGGGCGTCACGAAATCAGGCTCTCCAACACCAAGCGAAATCGCATCTTCCATACGCTGCGCAATGTCAAAGAATTCCCTTATACCTGAACTTTTTATTTGCCCTACCCTATCTGCTATTAGTGTCATAGTTATTTATAACGTTACCGCCAACCTTTTCCCCTTCTCCTCCTCTTCGTATATCTCGCCATTCTCTTTATATGTCTTCAATAAAAAATGCGTTACCGTGTTACGAACCTGCTCAAGAGGCGCTATCTTTTCCGCCACGAAATACGCAACCTCGCGCATCGTCTCACCCTCCACACGCACTAAGAGGTCATACTCGCCTGAAACCAGTCGCACTGACTTCACTTCTGAGAACTTTGAAATGCGTTCGGCAACGGAATCATAGCCGGTACTACGCTCTGGGCTGAGGTTCAGCTCTATCAGCGCTTGCACTGCTTTCATACCCGCTTTTTCGTAGTTTATCAGTGCTTTGTATTTTATTATTATTCCCTGCTTCTCCAATTCCGAAATGGTGCTTCTGACTTCTTCCTCATCTACCCCTATCATCCTCGCTATCTCACTATCACTTGTCCTCGCATCCTCTTCCAGTATCTTCAGTATCTCTCCTTCTTTTCGCTCTTCTTTCATGCTCTATCACATTCATTTACATGTTTTGCCTTTCATTTTTATGAATATACAATAAATATCATTAACTCAATGCCCATTTTCTTTGACCTCAACGTGCATGCATATCCGGAGACAGACGTACCAGCGGAGGTAATGCTGCGAACTGCGAGAAATTACGGATATACAGGCATAGCAATAACTAACCACGATGATTGTATGGGGGCGGGAGAGCGACAAGAGAAAACACATTCTATTTACACGGGCGTAGAGATAAGGACGAAATCAGAATCTGAATTGAACAGAAGAATAAAGCATTACTACAGCAGTAAAGTGCAATTAATAGCGGTTCATGGTGGTGACGAGAGGATAAATTTAGCGGCATTAAAAGACAATAGAATAGACATATTAGCGCATCCATGCGGTGAAAAAGGCGAAGGGACATTGAATCGTGTATTGGTACGATATGCCGCTGAGAATGGTATTGCAATCGAATTTAATATGAATGCAATAATAAACAACAGGAGAGGCGATAGAACTCGAATCCTCACTCGAATGCACGACAATTTAAAGCTCGTGAGGAAATATAGAGCAATGCCGATTTTAACCAGTAATGCCTGTTCTATATACGGTTTACGGGCGCCGAGAGAGATGATTGCGGTTGCTGCTCTATTTGGCATGCGAAGAGAGGAAGCGGTAGCGGCATTGCGCGATGTCCCGCTGAGCATACTGGAGAAGAGGTGGGATAAGGAGCGTGAAGTGGAGCTGTTATGAGAGATAGGAGAAGGTATCTCGTGTTTAATGTGCTGAGCGAGATAGCGGTGGATAAGTACAAATTGCTGAATGCTATATGGGAATCGGTTTATTCGTTATATGGCGACGTAGGCACAAGCGAAATTAAACCATGGCTGATAAAGTATGATAAAACAGGTATAGGGATGGTAAGATGCACACACAGGAAAGTTGACGAGCTGAGAGCTGCATTAGCTTGTGTTCATTCGGTAGGCGGAGCAAAGGTAGGTATAAGGGTCATCGGTATCTCTGGTACGATAAAATGCGCTTATCGCATCGCGGGGTGGTGACCATTAGGCAAGATGGTTATAGATAGATGCATGACAGAAGGCAATTGTGATGCCTACACACTCCCTTTCAGCATTTCTATATAAATCGCCAAGTCATTTCTCGTTAAAATACCCACTAACTCTTCTCTCATGCCCCCTTTCACCACTAAAATATCCGATTGCCATTTCATCATCATTCTTAACGCTTCTGATGCGTCTTCTTCTTCTGATATAATAGTTACAACACTGTCAAAAGGTGACATCGCGTCAGAAACACTAAAGAAGTGCCGCTGCTCGGCTGGTATTTTCTTTATGTCATCAAGCGTTATAAAGCCTTTTAAATCACCACTTTCGTTCACTACTGCATATTCACGCGTTTTCTCCTCCCGCATCTTTCTCACCAGCATCAGAAGTGGCATATCATCAGATACGCTTATTCTTTCTGTTCTCATGACGTTCTTCACCTTTAAGCCTTCTAATGTAGCAAAAGTGGTAGTGGCTTTCTCCTCTTCCGCTGCAGCCATATACAGGAACAGAGCAAGTATGGGTAGCCAGAGGTTATATCCCCATTCTCCAGTTAGAATATAGGTAAACGGATCGGCTTTCGCAATCCCCACTATTATCATCACGCCCGCAAATATCTTCCCTACCAGCACCGCTCTCCTCGTTGCCTTTATGAATGACATTCGCTTTGCGAGAATAGCCCTAAAAATACGCCCACCGTCCATAGGGAATGCAGGTATTAAATTGAAGATTGCTAATACGATATTGAAATAAGCGATAACAAGTATCAGAATCCCTATCGGGTGGTAAAAGTGCAAATTCAACGCATTTAGCCCTGTATATAACAGGTAAAACAAGGCACCAATGGCAAAACTCATTATGGGTCCGGCAATTGCAATCCTCCATTCCTTCCCTGGACTCTTTGGTATCTCTTCCATCATAGCTAAGCCGCCAAAGAAGAAGAGCGTAATACTGTGTATCTTCGTCCCGAAATTCATTGCAACATAAGAATGCGCCATCTCATGGAGTAACAGGGTGAAGAAGAATAGAACCGCTGCTATTGTTGATAGGCTATAGCGGTAGAGTGCAGGCAATCCGAGGTCTCCCACACCCAAAGGGATACGGTATTCCGTGGCAGAGCCATTAGCAAACGCAAAAATAAACATAAACAATATGAATAGGAAAGTGAAATGCAGCTTTATCGGTATGCCGATGAGCTTACCTACTTTAATAGATGTGTGCATAGTATCGTTGTAATCAGTTAAGTTTATATAACCCACTTAATTCATAAATAGCATTATGGAAACAGAATTATCTTCGCTATATGGGCAGGAGGTATACACGGATAAGGGGGCATATATCGGTAAGATAGAGGATGTAAAGGTGAACATAACTGAGAAGCGAATATCAGGGCTTGCCGTGCAGGATATAAATCCAAACATCTTTGATGTGGGCGATAAAAAGGGCATAATTATTCCATATCGCTGGGTAATGGCTATCGGGGACATAGTATTGATAAAGCATGTGCGAAGAAGGATAGGGGCTAAAGAAGAGGAGGAGGGGAAGGAAGAGGAAGGAAGTGAAGACGCGGGCTCAACAGGTAGATAGGGAGCTATACGCCGAAATAAAAGCCAAACCGCCTTTGATAATACGCGTAGACGGCAGGAATTTCAAGCGGCTGTTGCGTGAGAGCGATTTTAAGAAGCCATACGACACGAGATTTGCAATGAGTATGGCAGAAGCAACGGTGCTCTTCTTCGAGAATAGTGGGTTTGATCCCGTGATTGCTTATAGCTTCTCCGATGAGATTAATTTGCTCTTCGAGACCGTCCCATTTAGGGGTAGGTTAGAGAAGCTGGATTCTGTGATTGCAAGTTATATTTCAAGTGCGTTAACAATTATCATGGATTTTAATGATGCCATTGCGTTTGATGCAAGGGTAATACCAGTTTGCGGTGGTGATGATGCCGTAGAGTATTTAGCGCAGCGGCAGGCGGAAGCATGGAGGAACCATATCAATGCTTATGGCTATTACGGGTTGTTAGAGTCGGGATTAACTAAAAAAGAGGCTGAGGAACGGCTGAGGGGGATGAAAGCAATGGACGTGCACGAGATGCTATTTCGCAAGGGAATAAACCTGAATGAAACGCCGAAATGGCAAAGGAGAGGCTTTCTGATTGCAAAGCGGAAGTATGATAAAGAGGGATACAATCCAAAGACTGCGGAGTGTGTTACAATTACACGCTATAAAGTAGTTCAAGAGTGGGACCTGCCACTATTCAAGTCAGAGCAGGGGCGTGCTTTTTTATTTGATGCCTTACGAATGGGCCCGAAGGGATTTGAACCCTTGACCGCCCGGTTATGAGCCGGGCGCTCTAACCAACCTAAGCTACGGGCCCCTTCATATAACATATTGTATTTCTATTTTATATAAAGCATTTGTATTGGTGCCAAAATCAATTGTGAGACAGCATCCATAGCAGAGCATCAAAATAACCAGCTGCTTAACCATTTTAAACCTGCATTATAATCATACGTTACAGGGTAACCCGATATTGCAGGGTAGAACAGTAAGAAAAGAACTGCGGCTGATGTTAAGACAAGCAGGTACGAAATAAAGAACAATGCAGTACTCTTTCGCGTGGTTTGCCTCAGATGTAGCTCATTTAACCAATAAGTGAGAGAAAATATCATGAACGGAACGTTGGGCATAAAATGATAGATGAACAGGATTCTTGTGATGAATACAAAAGGTATCCATTGCAACAGGAAAGGGACAAGTATGAATAGCTCAACGCTATTATCTTGACCTGTTTTCTTTAATTTCGCTATTATTACTCTTGCCGCGATGAGAATCAATGCGGGGATACTGCACCACCATATAACGGGATTACCCATCAGAACGATAGTGGAGACAGTACCATCGAGGGTGTTAGAAAACATCCAAAGAGGTACATGAACTCCAGGGTCAAAGGGGTTAAACATCAGGGGCCAGGACCACCAGGGAGAAGAGAAAGGATGTGTTGCTTCTATTCCCGCATGGTAGCCAAACATATATATCTGCGTCTTGATGACGTCCAGAAGGCCATGCCCCTCTCCTGCGAGCATTGCCGGAATGTAAGTCGCGATGTAAATAGCCGCGGAAACGAATAAACCAGCTAAAACCGTCATCCAGTCATTAATAAACGGCTTTTTCGCTCTTAGATTGCTGATCAACAACAGAATCAAAACCGCCGCCAAACCAAAGATCGCAATCCATTTCACAGCGAAGCAAAAGCCGAAAAGGACAATACAGATGAAAAGAGAAGTGCGTTTATCATTCTCCTTCCGCTTGTAGAGATAATCGAATGCAAAGTAGAACATAAGCAGTGAGAAGAAAGCGATGTATATCTCGCCTGTTGCCAGTCGTGCCAGTGAGAAGTGCATAAAATCGAATGTAAGTAGAAAAGCGGCGAAGAAACCCGCTAATACGCTTCGGAACATACGTTTACCCATGAGGAATATTATAGGAATCATCGAGGCAGCAGCCAAAACGCCAAAGATACGCCAGCCAAACGGGTTCATGCCAAAAGTTAGAATACCAGAAGCGATTATGAGCTTCCCCAAAGGTGGATGCGTCCATTCATAGGGCTCTTCGAATTTCAAATGCTCTTCCGCAGTTCGCACATAGTACAGCTCGTCAAAGTACGCGCTATACTTCTGCGTAATCGGAAGTTTAACGCACTGCTGCTCGTCAATTAACCGCGCAGGACCTTCTTCAATGTCTCCTTCCGCTTCGATAGCTATCACTTTATTATCCGTAGATATTACCAGAATCTCCCCTATCTTACCGTCCGAATCCACGGCATCGAACACGAACTTGAGAAACCGGACACTGGTATTACCGAAATCCTTCTTGTCCCATTTGCAAAAGTGCACATCATTTACGGGGTCATTATCATAAGAAGTAATGATTCGCCAATCTTTTGCACGCTGTTCCGCTACGGTACAGCCATATAAGTCAAACTTCGTTCGCTTTGCATCGTGCAAGAATATATAGACTGATTTTACTTGCTGGATTGATCCCAGGTCAAAAACAACCTCTTCTTCACCAGAAGCAGCTTTTGGCGGCTGCCAGCAGGAAGAAGGCATCGTGGTAGCACCCAGGTTAAAGAGCGCGAAAAGCAGGAATAATATTGTTAGTGCCGCTATCGCCACGATTGCCACGCTTACTTTCATACTCATCTTTATAGCAATTATACTATTTCTTTACTGAATTTTTGAACTGATATGTTTTTAGTTCCTGGAATTCCATACAGAACAAAAAAAGCATACATATTTATTCATATAAAACGACAATACGAGCAAGGATAGAAGATAGACAATGAAGATAGCTTTTTACCACAGAAGCGTGAACGGTGGAATAAGAACACATGTGGATGCACTGTCACGTGAATTTGAGAATTTAGGGCATGAAGTAAAGAGTATAGATCAGTTCTCGCTGGGCTCTTTTATGCTCGGCAATTCTTCGGGTGGCATCTCCTATGGCTTTGATCTGTCTTTAAGGAAGATAAAGCGGGAAATAGAAGGCTTTGACATCCTGCATATACACCATGCCGCGACGTCATCGGAATTTCTACTGCCGCTCTCCTCCATCTGCTCTAAGACTAATGTTGTCAATACTTTCCATATTCCTGTGGGTAGTAGTATAGGCGGTGAATTAGCGAAAGCGCTTATAGTAACGCTCGTTAGCTTATACTCAGGACGTTCAAAGAAGTTTATATCGGTAAGTGAAGAAATAGCGGACGATATTCGCAGATGTAGCTCAGGATATGGCGATAATGGCAACGGGACCGAAACCGTGGTTATACCTAATGGAGTGGATATAAATCGTTTCTATCCGTTAAAAGCAGATAAAGGCGCTAATGGGGGAAAAGCGATCTGTATGGGTTATCTTGGACGGTTATCATCAGAGAAGAACCTGGTAGCTATGATAAAAGCGATGAAGGTGTTAATGCAACAATCGCAGTTGGACAATATATATTTAAAGATTGCGGGCACGGGCCCTGCGTATGAGCGGTTAAAAAGGCTGGAGGATGATAGGATAATGATTTTGGGCTACGTGGATGACGCTGCTTCTTTTTATCGAAGCCTGGATGTCTTTATACTGCCATCTAAGCTTGAGGCGCAGCCGATAGCGCTGCTTGAAGCGATGGCGTCGGGACTGCCAATAATTGCTACAAATGTAGGAGATAATAAATATTTCATTCAGGGGAATGGTATTCTGTGTGGCACATCAGTGAGTGCAATAAAAGCGGCAATAGAAGAGATGCTAAGTGCTGATAGAGCGAAGATGGGGGAGGAGTCGAGACGAATAGTCGAGAAGGGGTACACGTGGGATAAAATTGCAGAACGGACACTGGAGGTATATAAGACGATAGTGTAGCTTTTTTCTTTTTGATATTCATCTTTCGCGCTTATTGCTATGTGTTATATCCGTTTTTGATTGAATATGAACATAAAAGAGCAGCTTTATATTTTATAGTATAAAAGAGCAGACTGTAAAATGTCAGAAGCAGCAGAACTAAAGTCATGGATAAGCACGCATAAGGACGATATATTTGCAAACGATGCGGTAGGAACGGGCTGTTTCAGCTATTCGCCCGGTGAAATCATCTGGGCGGTCACGAAGCGGTGTAACCTGAAGTGTAAACACTGCTCGATCAGTGAGGTGGACCCTGAGGAACTCAGTACAGAAGAAGGTTTTGGGCTCATAGAGGAGGCGGCAAAATTCGGGCCGGTCAAGTTCGGATTCACGGGTGGTGAGCCGCTACTGAGAGATGACATCTATGAACTGATAGAATATGCTGCGTCTTTTGATATGCAGGTTGTGATGGCAACGAATGGAACATTGATAACAAATGAAGTTGCGAAGCGACTGAAGAAAGCGGGACTTGAACGTGCTGCAATGAGCATTGATGGTATAGGCAGAGCACATGATGCGTTTCGTGGCGTACCCGGTGCTTTTAAAGACATGCTCAGGGGAATGAAGGCATGTGAAGAGGAAGGGCTTGCTGTACAGATATTCACAACGGTTACAAGAGATAATTACAGAGAAATACCGAAAATAATCAAGTTCGTGGATGAATCAGGTCTCTGGCGTATTTATCTCATTTATCTGATTGCCGTAGGGCGTGGAAAGGCTATTTCAGATGCTTGTCTGTCTCGTGCGGAAAACATGGCGTTCTTTGACTATACAGTGAATAAGCAAAAGGAAGTGAATACGTGGCTTAAACCGATTTGCAATCCACAATACTGGGCTTATCTGAAGGCTAAAGGGCTTGTGGATCGTGATGATGGAACTGAGTTCACAGGCTGCACGGCTGGTATCACTCGCTTTCACATATTCCCAAATGGCGATGTAACGCCCTGTGCATATCTGCCGGCGAAGGCGGGAAATATAAGACAGAGTCATTT
>Ga0190285_1000032_pt1 | contig 26175 bp, 24 predicted proteins | sample 48691823_MG_FD_163429 | JGI IMG/M metagenome (GOLD analysis project Ga0190285, IMG submission 163429) | Hydrothermal vent microbial mat bacterial communities from Southern Trench, Guaymas Basin, Mexico - 4869-18-2-3_MG | ecosystem: Environmental > Aquatic > Marine > Hydrothermal vents >...
CTCCCAAGACTTCGTAACATTCTTTATAATATTTAAATTCCTTGAAATATCTGGATAATCCCTGGGATACACGATCGAATTTCGCCTCTCTTAACTTTTTCCTCAAATCTCTGGCCAAGTCAGCAATTTCGCCTTTGTGGTTGATACACTCGCCACAGTACAGACCACAGTATGCGATTAAATCTTTTCCTTCACTCATTTTATCTCACCTCATCAGATGTAAAAACCAGTTCTCTGATTATTTCCTTTACCATCTTTGCCTTTGATTTTATATCAGATTTTCCCATTCTTTCACTCTCAAAAATCTTTTCCGCTTTCTCCATTGCTTTATTTATCAACTTAACAGGTAGATCGGTGCACGATTTGCAATAAAAACTCATCGATCTGCCTTCATTATAATTCTCAAGCATTTTTTCTAGCAACAATCTTCTTTCTACCTGTTCTTTTAACCAATCTTCAATTCCCTCCCTTCTAATTCTTTCCAGACTCTCTCTAGGAATCTTCCAATATTCCGGGTATTTTGCCCATCTTTTCCTGTATCTTTCGCATGGATATTCATCGCAGTCTATACAAGTATCCAATCCTTTTTTTGTTACACAACATTTGTAAATGCTGCACCAGTCATGCCGCTCGTCTAATCTACATCCAGCGCATCTGCTCGGTGCTTTCGACTGGTACTTTGTACATAATCCACAGTATATTCCGCAACAGCCTATTAAGTTTTTATCTTCTATCATTTTATCTCCTTCTCTATCCCCTTAACAATTTTTCATAATAAGATGAAGTTCCAGTTTCGAGTATTTCCAGTATAATACCTTCCGTTGTTCTGCCGATTCCCTTCAGTTTTCGCAGCTCTCCTTTCATACTCGATAGAGGCTCTTTTAATTTAGAGATTGAATAAGCGGCGTAACCGTAAGGCGATCTTCTTCCTTCCAGTTTCAAAAAATAATCTATATGTTCTAATATAACGATCACTAAATCGTTTTCACTCAATGTATCTTTGAAAAGAGCGTACGGGATGCGTTTGGGCATCTTATATTTTTTCGCAATCTTATTAAACGTTAGGTTTATTGAGTCATAATATTCTCCTGATGCCTGCCCCCATTCGTCTCCTGTATATATTTTTTGATACTCTTTGACGAGATCTGGATAATGCTCTTTAAGCACATTAAGAAAGTAATCTTTCTGTCTTCCATCTTTCAGCGTCATTCCCCCAAAGATCACAAAGTCCAAACCAACTTCGCTCGCTTTTCTTACACTTTCTTCCATCAATTCTTGTTTATCTGTTATGAAAGGGATCACGGGAAGTAAAAACATACCGCATGGAATGCCTTCACTCTTGAAAAAGGCAAGCGTTTTCAACCGCTCGCTTGGAGGTGGAACTCCAGGTTCAAAGATAGCGCTTATTTTGTCATTAACTGACGAAAAACTGAAACTTACAATTGCTCTATTCTTTTCGTTGATTTTTTTTAGAATATCGATATCTCGTTCGATAAGTGTAGATTTTGTGAGCATATGCACAGGAAGATTGTATTCATACATGAGCTCGAGGGCTTTTCGAGTTAATTGATAACTCTTTTCAATCGGCTGGTAGCTGTCACCAACGCCGCCGCCAATCATGATAAAACTCTTTTTGAGAGGAGTACGTTTTCTTTTTGGTTTTAATTCTCGACGTAATAGCTCTATGGCATTCACTTTTACTGTAACATCTTCCCCAAACTCCCCGTCAACGTTATATTTTTCCGATCTTCCGTCACAATAGACACAATTATGGGCACATCCTCTGTAAAGATTCATACCATAATGGGAAATAAACCACGAATCTATTTTTTTGTGTTTGCGCAGTATGGATTTTGCTTCAATTTCTTTTATAGTCATCTCTTTTATATCTCCTTTTCTTGTTTTTATATTCATCTGTTTTTAATATATTCTTTCTCTTGAATTTTTTTTATGATCTGAGTCTGTATCTTTTTCTCTATTTCGTCGTTCATTATCTTCATTGACTTTCACTTCTTCCTTAACTTCAATTCAACTCTATTTTATTGAGGATTTTGAGGGGATGGTGCAGGGAGTTGGGTATGATCAGGTTTATGGCAGGATCTTTGGGATATTATGGGTATCGGATAAAGAAAAATCCTTAGATGAGATATGTAAAGAGAGTAGTTACGCATTATCAACTGTCAGCATTGTTTTAAAGGAGATGTAGAAATTCGGGATAGTTAGAAGGATAAAGAGAAAAGGTGACAGAAAAATTTACTACAAAACAGATTTAAAGATATCGGATCTCTTCAACGTCTTTTTGTCAAAACTTTTTTTAGAAGGATCGTACCACATGCAGGAAAGGGAAAAAGATCTCAAAAGTCTTGAATTAAAGGACAAAGATAAGGCAATCGTTGATAAATACCTAAAAGAAATGAAAGAATTCAGAAAAACGCTTGAAGAGATATCACTTCTCAGGTGATTCCTTTTTCTTGGTCTCAGAGATCTTTATCTCTATCTTTACAGGAATGAGTGGAGGTTTAAACTTCATTTCTTTTGGAGAATCTAAAGAAAGTAACTCAGATACCCCCTTTTCTAAAACTGTAATACGTTTTTTTATTATCTCCAGAGGAGAAACTGCATTGTAAACATATGGATTTCTTCCGGCATTTTCTATTTTCAATTTTTCTCTTTCAAGTACTCCTTCCTTTACCATCTCTGTAAGTACCTCTCTTACGGTAGTGGGATAGAGCCCTGCTTCTTCTATGATCTCTTTTGCAGTCGCTCTCTTTTTTTTCAGTAGGTACAGATAGACTTTTGATTTTGCATCCCCAATATTCAGCCATCTCAATGTTTCTGTCAAAAAGCTTTCTTTCTCCCTGTCTTTTTTCAATTCTTTTATCTCTTCCTTTAATTTTTCTATCTCTTTTTTATAATCCTCTTCCATAGTTTAACCTTTATTTGATTTTCCATTCTTTTATAAGCGAAAAAAAAGCAATCTTATCTATAATTTCTATGTTTTTTATTCCCAATATATTTAAAAATTTAGAGTTTGCATTAAATCCAATTTTTACAATTTCTTTACCCTTCAATTTTACAATCAAAGTCTTTTTCATTCTATCCATTTCTTCTGCAAATTTCTCAATTCTTTCATTAAAACTTTCAAGCTCTTTTTCTCTTGTAAATTTCTTTATAAGCTCAAGATCCCAGATATCTATTATTATGTTATCTCTGCTCATATTGATCGAATTCTTTTCCAGATTTATCTTTATGGATCCATTTTTTACTAGATTCAATATTTCTAAGGCCTTCATAAGCAACTTCATCACCAAAAATAAAAGAGAGATTTATTCTCTCTTTTTCAAAGGCGAAAAAGATACTGTAGTCTCGCCATCTATAGTTAGTTTATCGAACTTTATCCTTATTTCTACCTCTCTTTCTCCAACTAACTCTGCAATCTCTTCTATCCCCGCCTTCGGAAGAATCTTCTCCTTGGCATCAACAATGAGATCTACGATCTCTTCAATCTTTTCTTTGGAGATCTCAGGGAGTTTTGGCTTGAGTTCTTTTAAGGTTTCCAGTGCTTTTTCTAAGTTTTCTATTGTTTCTTTGTCTACTGTAGCTTTTATCTCTATATTTTTTCCCTCACTTTTAATTCCTGTTTCTACTTTTGTCATATTCTCACCTCTTTATTTTTTCCATATTTTTTCTTTCCTTCAGAGATATTAATGTCGGTAAAACAACTAAAACACTTACCATTGAAAAAAACATCCCTACAAAACAGATTTTTCCAAAATCCTGTAATGCAGGCGAATCTACAAACATTATGGATCCAAATGCTGCCATAGTCGTAAATGTTGTTGTCATTATAGCTTTTCCTGTCTTTGTAACAGCAGTTTTTACAGCTGCATGAAACCCTTTCTCCCTCTCATCATTGTATCTATGGATAATATGTACGGAATAATCTATTCCCAAACCAAACAGCAGAGATCCAAAAACAACAGTTACAGGTGTAACTTCTATATGCGAATATCCCATAAAACCAAGTACCCACCATATTGCTATCCCTATGGGAACAAGCATCAAAAAAGGCATAAAGAATTTTTTAAAGGCCAATATTAGGATTATAAAAACAGCTACAAATGATATAATTGTAGCTTTTTTTCCTACTGTGTTTATCAGATCTCTACCTTCCGCCTGTAAAGGTACAGTACCACCATACCTCACATTTAGATCGTATTTATCCACGATCTTCTTTATCTCTTTCATCAATATCTCTGAAGATGACAGGTCTTCTCCCTTTGTGTGAACATAGAGTATTAATTTATAGCTATCGTCAGTTTTATAAAACAAAAATTTTGTTTTCTCTGTTTCTGGCAAATTTTTTAACATTGCAGCATTTGGAGATCCCATAACATTTAATATGCTATTGGTATATGTTATCTCTGGATTTTTTTCTAATCCCTCCTGAATTTCCATTATTTTACTTAAATTTTCATTATTTATTTCATTATAGGATAATTCAATAACAATATATGAAACTGATCCCACCCCCATACTCTCTAGCTCATTTGAAATCTTAACAGCATCACAATCTTTGTCTAAAAAGTCCACAAGATCCAGTTTTTGTTCCAGATTTAAAATACCCGGAACAGCCAGAAGTATGGATAAAACTATAATAGATAATACCAAAAGGGGTTTCTTTATAACAAACTCTACCTCTTTTTTTAATGCTTTTTCTATTAAGCTTTTTTTTATTTCTTCTGTCATGGTATCATCCTATTATTTTGTCGTCGACATAAGGTATTAATTTCAGCCTTTATAAATCTTTCTATTGTGTCGGCGACTTAAGGTAAAAACTATATAAGGTTTATCGAAGATGAACAACATCTCCTGCATTTATCTTTTTTCCATTATCCAAAATTAAGAATCCGTTTTCATCTATGTCTATCGCTTTCCCAAAAATAGTTTCTGATGGTGTTTCTATCATGACGTTTTTGCCCAACGTACAGGAATTTTGCTTCCATTCTTCAATTAGCTTAGAAAATTCTTTTTTTTCATATAAATCGTAATAATGTTTTATGTTATTAATTAAAACATCCAGAACTTCTTCCAAATTGAATCTTTTTTTACTTTCCATAAGCATGGATGTCCAGTTTTCCGTATTCATCTTTGATATATTAACGTTCAATCCTATTCCTATTATGACATTTTCAGAACTTTTTTCAAGAAGGATTCCGCAGATCTTTTTTTCAGATACTAAAAGATCGTTAGGCCATTTTAATTTTGAATCTATTCCAAAATTTTTGAGCGTCTTCAAGACAGCCAATCCCATATCCAATGATAGCAAAGAAGAAAAGAAGTTTGGCTTAAGTATTACAGAGATCCATAACCCTCCCTCAGGTGATTCCCATTTCCTGTTTAGTCTCCCCCTACCACTTCTCTGTTTTTTTGCCAATATTATTGTAAAATTTTCACATTTTGAAGCGATCTTCTTTGCATACTCATTTGTGGATTCTATTGTATCAAGTTTTATTATTTTCATTTTTGTACGGAATACATAAAAGCTCCGATAGCAGTAGTAGCAGCTACTATTTTAGCTTTAGATCCTGTTTTTCTTATCTCTTCTGCATATTTTTTGACTTCTTCAAGGATATTATATTGAGGAATGAAATGTGTTGTATAATCTCCCTTAATGAATTTTTCATGATTCATTACCACTTCATGAAAAGGAATATTTGTTCTAATTCCTGAGATCTGATACTCCCATAATGCTCTTTTCATTCTTACTATTGCTTCATTTCTATTTCTCCCCCATATTATGAGTTTTGATATCATTGGATCGTAGGCAGAAGGTATCGTGAATCCCTGATAAACACCTGAATCCACTCTTACTCCAGGACCTCCGGGTTCAGCATATCTTACAATTTTTCCTGGTGCAGGCGTGAAGTTGTTTAACGGATCTTCAGCATTGATTCTGCATTCTATAGCATGTCCGTCCCCTTTTATATCTTCCTGTGTATAACTGAGCTCTCCACCTGAAGCAATATTGAGCTGTTCCTTGAGAAGATCAACCCCAGTTATTACCTCAGTTATCGGATGTTCTACCTGCAGCCTCGTATTCATCTCCAGAAAATAGAAATCTCCTTTTGAGTACATGAACTCTACAGTGCCAGCGTTTTCATATTTTGCAGCCCTTGTAGCTCTAACAGCTATTTCTCCCATTTTTTCTCTGAGCTCATCGTTTACAACGACAGAAGGAGTTTCTTCTATAAGCTTCTGATGTCTTCTCTGAACAGAACATTCTCGTTCCCTTACATGGATAACATTGCCATGTGAGTCTGCTAAAACCTGGAACTCTATATGCCTAGGTTCCTCGAGATACTTTTCTATAAATACCGCATCATTTCCAAAAGCTGATTTTGCAAGTCTCTGTGTCGATGCGAGAGCCTCTTCAAAATCCTCTTCACTGTTCACTGTCTTTATTCCTATTCCCCCTCCCCCTGCAGAAGCTTTTATCAAGACAGGATAACCACATTCTTTTGCCACATCTTTTGCCTTTTCCACATCTTTAATCTCACCTTCACTCCCAGGGATTATAGGAACATCTGCCTTTTTCATCGTGTTTCTTGCAACAATCTTACTGCCCATATCGATTATGGCCTTTGTAGGGGGTCCGATAAAAACTATCCCTTCTTTCTTACATATTTCTGCAAAATCTGGATTCTCAGCCAGGAATCCGTATCCTGGATGTATCGCCTCTGCTCCGCACTGGTGTGCTATTTCAATTATCTTATCTATGTTCAGATAAGATTTTAAAGGAGGTGCTGGACCCAAAAGATACGATTCGTCAGCATATTTCCTGAATAAAGCAGTTTTGTCTGCTTCGCTGAATACTGCTACCGTTTTGATTCCTAACTCCTTACAGCCTCTCATTATCCTTATAGCGATCTCTCCACGATTGGCAATAAGAATTTTATTGAACATCTAATCACCGACAGCAAACAGTATACTATCCGGAGAAACTTCTTCCCCTTCTTTTACGAATATATCTTTTATGACTCCAGATTTTGGGGAGACTACTTCATTTTCCATCTTCATAGCTTCTAAAAGTATTACGACGTCTCCCTCTTTTACTTTATCTCCGTTCTTTGCCTTTATTTTTAATATAGTTCCCTGCATCCCTGCTGGTACTCCTCCCTCTATTTTCTTTTTCTCAGGAGGTTTAGCAACTTCGTACCCTTTCGGTGTCAGTTTAACGTCATATATCTCTCCGTCGACCTCCACATCGAACTCTGTTGGGATGGCGCCTGCACCTTTACCTCCAATACCTTCTATCTCCTCATCCGTAAGTTCGGGGAAGATAGATTTTATCAGAGCTCTGGAAAATGGATGTGTTACTGGTAATGGAAGTTCTTTTGAGGTAAACTCTGGTTTTGCTTCTCCTTTTAAAAATTTAAGTCCTACTTCAGGGTATATTGCATATGTTATTACATCTTCTTCTTTTTTTATCAATCCCATATCTTCTAATTCATCTCTTCTTTTTTTGTACATTGGCTCCAGAAGATCAGCAGGTCTGCATGTTATTACCTGATCCTCCCAATCTTTTCCCAGAACTAACTCCATGATCTCTGGTTTTATCTCTCCAGGAGGTTTTCCGTAGAGACCCTTACAGTAATCTTTTGTTTCTTTTGGTATCTTTTTGTATCTTCCAAACTTCACATTCATCACTGCCTGGACACCTACCACCTGACTCGTCGGCGTAACAAGAGGTGGATATCCCAGTTCTTCACGAACGCGAGCTGTCTCATTCAGGACTTCAAAATATTTATCTCCAATTCCCTGCTGCTCCAATTGGAATATAAGATTGGAAAGCATGCCTCCAGGTATCTGATGAACGGTAACAGAAGGATCCACCTTCAGAGCATTAAATCTGTGAAGATGTCTGTATTTGTCCCAGATATCCACAAAATACCTTCTTATCTTTACCAATTCTATTAGATCATATCCTGTGTCCCATTCCGTTCCCTTTAAAGCTGCAACAATACTTTCTGTTGCGGGCTGGGCGGTACCGCCAGAAAGAGGTGACATTGCTGTGTCAACTATATCCACTCCTGCTTCTATTGCCCTCATATATGCCATCCCTGTCATCCCACTCGTGTAGTGAGAGTGTAAATCTATTGGTATCTTTATTCCCGCGTCCTTGCAGCCTTTTATTATATCATAAGCTCTTTTTGGCGAGATCATACCTGCCATGTCCTTTATACATAAAGAGTCGCATCCCATTCTTTCTAACTCTTTGAACTTTTCAACGTATCGTTCTACCGTGTGTACAGGGCTTATTGTGTAACATAAACATCCCTGTGCATGTGCCCCTACTTTCTTTGTAGTTTCGATAGGAACCTTCATATTCCTGAGATCGTTCAAAGCATCAAATATCCTGAAGTAATCGCATCCGTTCTTTTTAGCAAGCTCGATAAATTTTATCACAATATCGTCAGGAAAGTTCCAGTATGCAACTATGTTCATAGCCCTCTCTAACATTTGTAGAGGTGTATTCGGCATTGCTTCTTTCAGTTTACTCAGTCTTTCCCACGGATCTTCGTTTAAATATCTTATAGGTACATCGAAGGTAGCCCCTCCCCAGACTTCCATAGAAAAAAAGCCTATTTTGTCCATTTTTTCTGCTATGGGCAGCATATCCTCCGTCCTCATTCTTGTTGCCAGTAGAGATTGATGTGCGTCTCTGAATGTTTGATCATGTATCTGTACCATGTAATCACCTTATAGTATGTAAAGTGATGAGATCACTATTTTAAAAATGTTTCGTTTGGAGGTTCTCTAAAGAAAAGTTTAAATATTCTCCAGTTAATTTTATTTATGGAACTGAAATTTATTGCGATAGCTCTTGCAATTCTTAATATACTTATATATCTTTCCCTAATAATGAGAATAAAAAAAAGAGGAGGTAAAGGTATCCCCAAAACTAAAAAATTAAAACTTAAAAAATTAGAACCTGTAATCGCCCCTCCAAAGAGTAAAGTTACATGGGATGAGAGCATCACGGATGATATAGATCTTTACTGGGAAGAAGCAGAAAAAGAAGAAAAAGAAATAGAAAAAAAAGAGGAAAAAGAAATAGAAGAAACCATAGAAAATGATGAGGAGAGGAGGGTAAAATTATTGTGGGAAAGTTATATGAAAAAACTTGATAAGTTCATAGAAAAACTTGAAAAAGGGAGTCCGGGAAAGTATTTTGAGTATTATAAAGAGTATGAAAATTTAGATAAATTTTATTCCAGGTTTGTTTTTAACTTCGGTCTTTATTTGGATGAAATGGAAAAAAACAGAGCTTCTGGAAGACTTGGCTACTGCTCCACCCTTCTTAAAGAGATGCTGGGTGAGGTATGAAAAACTTTATATAATACTTCTTCCTTATACTCCTCGATGAATAGGGAATGTCCAAACTGTAAAGCACCAGTAGAAAAAGACTGGGATTTTTGTCCGAAATGCGGGATAATGCTGGGTGTTTATGAAGAAGTTTCAAGTTCCGATAAGCTCAAGGCACTCAATATTATGGACACTCCAAAAACGGGAGGGATAAGTATATACGTCAACTCTCACAATTCTGAAAAACCAGAGATCAGAGTTTCAGCGTTCGGGGACTTTAAAAAGTATGAAGGAGAATTAAAGCGCAGGATGGGGATATATGATGAAAAACCCAAAAGAATGCCAGCTATAATAGAAGAACCTGAGTCTGTTATGAGAAGAAGCAGGAATAGAATAACTATAAGAGTGAGAATGCCAGGAGTGAGTAGAGAAGATATCAGGGTAAACAGGTACGAGAGTTCCATAGAAGTGAGAGGGTATACCATGGACAAGTTGTATTACGCCTCTTTTGAAGTTCCAAATAACTTGGAGATAGTAAGTAAAAATCTTGTCGATGACATTTTTACTTTAATTTTGAGGGTATAATGCAAAAACTATTTAAATTAAAAGACTGTATATTTTACAAAAGGTGTAATTATGGCGATAAGAGCCAAGTCTATACTTAAAAAATTGAAAGGTAAAAAAGTAATAACAGAAAAAAGATCCAATTATGATAAATTTAAAGAAAAAAAAGAGTATGAAAAGATAAGAAAATATACTGAAAAATATGGACCACTACCGGGAGGAACGACTGTAAGCAGAATAGAGATAGGGTCTCCATCAGGATCCGCAGAGCCCTCCGAAACAGTAGCAAAACCTCCTTCGAAAACAGTAAGTACAAAGGATGCCACCTTTGTCATCGAAGGACCTGTAACTTTTCAGGGCGGTCTTGTTCCTACAGTTGAGGAAGAAAGAAGAGTCCTGAGAAAAGATGAAAATATACTGGCCATCCCTGAAGAATGGAAAACACTGGATTATTCAGGTTTCGATGAGAGATATCCTCTCCAAAAAGGTGTAAGTTCTGCGCATATTTACTGGGATAAAGTTAAAGAAGTGCTTAGATATGACGTGGTTGAGCCCAAATTAAATAAATTTGAAGAAGCTTCGTTGAATAGGATAGAAGACATACTTGGACAGGAATTGGAGGTGGACTTTCAGAAACTTGGAGAAAGTAATGAGCTCACAGGGTATATACAAAAAAAAGTGGAGGAAGTTTGCAGGGAACTGGGAATAAAACTCTCAAAAAGGGAATTTGACAATATAATGTATTACATAGAAAGGGACTATATAGGATTTGGAAGAATTGAACCCATGTTCCATGATATTCATATAGAGGATATAAGCTGCGATGGAACAGGAATTCCCGTTTATATAGTGCACAACAGATATGGCAGTTTGCCCACAAACGTAGTCTTCAACTCCGATGAGGATCTTAACAGCATAGTTATAAAAATGGCGCAAAGAGCGAACAGACATATATCTGTATCTGATCCTTTGCTTGATGGGAGACTTCCGGACGGTAGCAGAGTTCAGGCCACATTTGGCAGGGAGGTAACCCAGCATGGACCAACATTTACTATCAGAAAATTCAAGACAGAGCCAATGACTCCAACGATGCTTATAAATTATAAATCATGTCCTCCGAGAATCTTTGCTTATATGTGGCTTGCTCTTGAACATTCATATACAGCTTCTACTCTTGTCTCAGGTGGTACCGCTACAGGAAAAACCTCGATGTTAAATGCTCTTTCCATATTCTTGCCTTCAACAGCAAAGATAGTCACAATAGAAGACACACAGGAGCTTAATTTACCTCACGAGCACTGGATACCCTCTGTAACGAGATCAGGTTTTGGGGGTATAGATATCTCGGGGAAAAGACAGGGAGAGGTATCTATGTTTGATCTTTTAAGGGCAGCATTGAGACAGAGACCCGATTACCTTATAGTCGGTGAGATCAGAGGAGAGGAAGCCAATGTCATGTTTACAGGTATGGCTACAGGACATCCAGGGATGGGCACGATACATGCAGATTCCATGGAAGCTCTGATAAACAGGCTTACTACAAGACCAATAAGTCTATCTCCTGCCTTGCTTCAGTCTTTGAACATAGTAGTTCAGCTTACCCATGCAAAAATCGGAGGAAAAACTATAAGAAGGACAAAAGAGGTTATGGAGATCACGGGAATAGATTTAAAAAAGGGAGAGCCGATATACCAGAAGGTTTTCCAGTGGAATCCTTCAGATGATTCATTCAGGTTTGCAGCAGAAAGATCAAATATAGTTAAAAGGATAGCTCTTTCGAGAGGGATGGAAGAGGAGAATGTGTGGGATGAGATAAATAGAAGAAGTAAGGTTCTTACATGGCTGGCAGCGAATAATGTACTTCATTATAAGGATGTGGGGAGGGTAATTCAAACGTATGCACGAAATCCAGATAAGATTTTAAGAAAAATAAAGTGAGATTATGGCAGAAGAGAAAAAAGGTGCACTTGTAAATTACGGGAAGTTTGCACATAGAGCTTTACATAACTATGTTCAGCCCATATTAAAGTATTTTGAAGATCTCTCTCCATATCTGCGAAAAGCTGATCTTTCTCTGAATATAGGAGCTTATGTCTCTGCAATGCTCTTAAGTACTTTCATAGTTTTTGTTTCAGTATTTGGTGTTCTTGTATTTTTTTATCCTATCCTATCAACATTCTCCATATTTGAGAATGTCAGTTATTTCATGTTTACTGCAATTGCTTCTCTTTTATCTATGTTCGTAACATTTTTTGCATTCTGGCTTTATCCTTCTTTTAAAACATCCGAGAGAAAGAGAAAGATAGAAGAAGGATTACCTGCCGCTGTGGATACGATGGCAACTATAGCTGGTACGGGTGTTCCCCCCGCGGTAATTTTCTGGTCTCTCGTGGAATACAGAAGGCATGGAGAGATATCGAGAGAAGCGGAAAAGATTTTAAATGATCTCGAGCTCTTCGGTCTTGACCTGGTGGCTGCTCTTCAGAGGGCTGCATTGAGATCTCCTTCCCCATCTTTAAGTGAGATGCTCTGGAAGATGATCGCTACGATAAGAACAGGTGGGGATTTGAAAGATTATTTATATATAGAAGGTACAAAGCTCAGAGAAAGAGAGAGAAGGAAGATAGAGGCTTCAATAGATTCTCTTGGAATGATAGCTGAGATATATGTAACTGCACTTATTTTAGCTCCAGTTTTCGTTATTATAATGACGAGTATAATGGGGCTCATGGGTAGCAGTACCGGGACGTTGCTCATGGTCCAGCAGGTAACTGTATATATAGGATTACCTGTGGGGTACGCTATAATCTTAATAATGATAGATCAAGTTCAGCCGAAGGTGTGATCATGAAAAAAAAGACAAATTACATAACATTTATAACTACTGCCATCATCGGTCTCATAATAGGGATTGTAGGTATCCTTTACTTTAGAACATCTCCTTTTTTTACAGGATTCTTACTTGCAGCCTTTTTTATGGGCTTTGGACCGTATTTGTTCTTTAAATTTAGAGAACAGGCATGGATATCAGAGTTAGAAGATCAGTTTCCCGATTTTTTAAGATCGTTAGCAGAAGCACAGAGAGCGGGAATGACACTCCCACAGGCTATATACATGGCACGAAGCGACGATTACGGTAGATTGAGCCCCGAAATAGAAAAGATGGCTGCACAGATATCATGGGGGATTCCATTTTCAGATATACTCAGTCAATTTGCAGAACGATCAAAAAGTGGAAAGATACAATCGACTGTATCTCTCATTATAGTTGCCCACCATGCAGGAGGAGATATAGTAAAGATTCTTGAAGCCGCTTCAGAGTCTGCAAGAGAGAGACAATCGTTAGCCAAGGAGCAGGCATCTCAGATGCAGCAGTACCTCGGTATAATCTATATGTCATACTTTATCTTCATAGGTGTAATTTACCTTATAAAAACTCAGTTTATAGAAGTTTTCAAGGATATAACTCTTCCCACGATGGAGGCAGAACCGATCTCTGTGGAGGTATATAATACTATCTTTTTTGCAATGTTAATTATTGAAGCGGCCTTGGGAGGTCTGGTAGCTGGTAAATTCTCATCGGGATCCATATTTGCAGGTATAAAACACAGTGTTGTTCTTATCATAATTGGATATATAGCATCCATCTTCATACTGGGATCATGATGCATTGGAGACAAAGTTTATTATTAACTCATCAGTTAATAATATAATTATCAGGGAGTTGCTGTTAAGCAAAGTTTTTATTGTTTGCCTGTAAGGTATTATAGAAAGATTTAAAAGTTTAAAGAACATTATATTAAGATGATGAATAAAAAAGCTCAATCCGAAGTTATTGCGGTACTACTGATATTAGCGGTTACGGTAGGTGCGGTAGCCGTAGCCTACAGGTGGGCAGTACCGAGAGTTCAGGAAACTCAGGACAAATCAAGGATAGACTCTATAATAAATTTTATGGAAGAGTTCGATAGGAAGATAAGGGAGGTATATAACTCCGGGGAAGGATCCCAGAGGTTTGTTGAGTTGGAATTTGATAAGGGTCAGTTCCTGATACATCCTCCTCCAGATAACAATATAGTGTTCCAGATAATATCATATACTATAGAGAGTAAAGACCTGCCTCTGAGTAAAAATTTACCTTACGGAAGTTATCTCAGAGTAAGAAAAAATGAGTATAATCAAAATATAATAGAATTAGTGTTAGAATATACGGACATAGAATTAGAAGCCGAAGTTCCAGGCTCAGAGGAGCTTGTGCTCCCTCCAAAAACATATAATATATTTATAAGAAATATGGGTGGAGGAGTTGTTAGAATAAGCAGAAGGGCAGCATATATAGGCTCCACAAAAAGATTTATACTAAGCGGGTACGTTTACGATAACACAGAAAATGACGATGTATCTGTTTATTCATGGTCTTATCAGCCAAATGGAGATTATATTAAAGCTGACGGTCTGGAAATTATCCCCGATGCAGAGATATTAGTTCTCGATTCGCAGGGAAATCTTATTACATCCACGAGAGCCAACTCTTACGGAAAGTATGCTCTGTTACTCACGAGGAGTGGAGAATACTTCTTCATAGTAAACAAAAAATCGTATATAATGAAGGAATGGGACTCTCCAGGAGGACCAAATATCGATTGTGATAAATATACTAAAGATTTTGTGATTCAAAATGCCAATGGATGGGACTTTGATGTGGCACCGTATGATAGTAGAGAAGAGATCAGGATAGACTTTCCTCTTTACATGTTAGAAAAACCGGATATATTGCAAGGCGCACCAATTGCAGTGATAATGAACACTGATCAGCCCTTTAGAGGAATAGCTTATGATGTAAGGGATGCATTTGACAATGACCCAGCTACACACTGTAAATATTTCATATTGTATGGAAATGTTCTGAATCCTGTGGAAATCGTCGATGCATGGTTCCAGTACCCAGGAACTTCAAATCCTATCTACATCTATCCGATAGAATGGCTTTTAGATCTTGATGAAGCAAGGACCTTGGATGATTATACTAATCTCCCCTCATACTTTGAAGATCTTGCAGCGATATCGGGAGACGAGGAAAAAATAGAGTACAAGGACTTTGCACTCATAATAGTTGGTACAGGGTGTGCAAAGGACGATACATTAGAAGGAAAATTAATAGGTTATAGAGCGTCAGCTGATGATCCTCTTTCAAATTTCGTGTCGTTGGGAAAGTTGATGTTTGGAGGGGTGGAGTATTCCAGAGGATTGATAACATTCGCTCAGACTACTGGAAAATGGTCGAGCGATCCGCAGCGCTGGAATGTTGAAGGAGGAGCAGGTGATCATCCAAATTACTCCTCTCAGGGATTGGATCAGAACATATTGACTCTTCCTGATGACAACGAGTTCGAGGATCCATTCTACTGGCAGAACAACTGGGGATACGATGACGAGAGATGGGGAAATGAAGAAGCTTATTCATGGCTTCCTGAGTACATGGGCGATGACCTGCGGCTAACATACTTCCCCGGCGTCACATCGGACTGGCAGGGACAGACTTCGGCTACTCTGGTGTCACAAGATATAGATGGTGAAGCTGTCGTAACAGCCACAGCCGGAGGATCCCTCGTCCAGTGTGCCGTGGAAATTTTCAAAAGAGTAAAGATAGAAACTCAGTTTGAGACGATAGGTGCGAACGGTGTTGATACTACTGAAATCTATGCGACAGTGAGGGATGCTAATGGAAACCTCGTTGCTGATGGAACAACTGTCAATTTTAGCATTGTTTCAGGTACAGGTACACTTAGCGCACCTTCAGCAACAACTACAGGCGGTGTGGCTACGGTAACGTTAACATCTTCAACTAATGAGGAGATAACAAAAGTGAGGGCTAGAGACCCCTCAGGAAACTTTGACGACGTCTCTGTGACATTTTCATACGGGCTCGTTTTGAATGTTGTAGACGAGTCAGATACGTATTTAGATTACAAAATAAAAGCAGATGGTTCAGAATGGGCAAACATAAAAGCTACGTTTACCGATGTCAATGGTACCAAGGTAAGCGGTCATGTAATACACTTTGCCACAACAGCTGGCAGTATTGACGTAAACGGAACAACCGATGCAAACGGTAATGTAACAGTAACGTTGGTATCAGAGTCAAATACCGCCGGGGCGACTGCTACAGTTACCGCGTCAACGACGTACAACAGTATTACATATAATAGCAATGAAGTTAATGTATATCTCGTAGGTGATTCTTACAGGTTAGACGATCCAAATGCAAATCTCATTTATATACCTACAGATGCTGACCCAAGCAATCCTCCGGCTTATATTACGACCATAACAGCTGTTGTGAAAGATCAAAACGGTACTCCCATACCGAACTATATAGAGCCAGTTACAGTTACATTTTCTTCATTCAAGGGTACTTTATCTTCCAATACTGATGATACTGATGAGAATGGAGTAGCTACAGTTACCTTAAACTCAAGTCCAGATGCGGGGAAAACGAGGGTAAAAGCCAACATACCTGCCAGCACCAGTGATTGGTATACACCCGAGATAACTTTTGTTGATCATTTTGACATCAGGGCAGGTAAGGAAAAAATAGAGATAGGGGGAGATACGAGTGTCATATCCGTTACCATTACGGATGTAAACGGATTGGGTGTACCCGGTGTGCCTGTTAGCTTTACAACGACACTGGGATACATCGCCACCCCTACGGGACTCAAATACAATTTTTATGAAGTTCACAGGATAAGAGCTTATGCATACCGTTGGAATCGCGATTGGGGAACTATAACTGAAGAGACAATTCCGTATAGGTTGAGAGATGATTTTGGTGGTAGTCCCACTTTCATAGAGTACGACGAGGAAGGAGCTACCGGATGGAAATGTTTTGGACCAATTTGGCTATGCATAAGTGGATGGGTAAATGTCTGCTGGACAGATCCGAATGGATACGAGTGTCCGAACTCGCATATATCTGATAGATACTACGGAGATGTATTCTTCAAAAATCTGGCGGTAAATCAGGACCTCAATTTCAGCATCTATGGATATTTTGATCTCACGAATACGGACTGGGATGTTACGGATATAGTCATGGAAGAAAATCGTCTCGATAGAGATATAATATGGGAGCTTAGTAACTGGTGGGGTGGAATGTATAGGCGTGAAACGAGAGTGACGATATACGACATGTACGGAGGTCCGACGATGCTACTGAAGGAGAGAAGAGATGAGTACGGAGAGCTCATCAACTCCGTACTGGTGACATCTTTAGACTTAGACAGGTATGGAAATAACTATGGGGATCATGATGGGGATGGAGATAATGAAAGCGAGGGAAACGTCCACGGCACCAAACCATTCGTAGACACAGCAAAAGTTCTGGAGACGAATATAATTATATGGGCTTTGGGTTACGAAGAAGTGATATCGTGAAGAAAAAAGGTCAGTCTGAAGTAATAAAAGCCCTTCTGTTAATAGGGATAATGGTGGCTGCAGTAATCTCGTATATGGAGATGACCTCTAGTTTTACAAGTTCGTACGAAGAAATACTTGTATTAAAAAGCTTTAAACAGGTAGGATCATATATTGTGGAGACGATAAATCACAATGAGGCTGCATTATCTGTAAATCCTGAAGCCACCGAGACGGTAGATTATGTAATAATTAATCTTGATATACCAAAAAGAGCTGGAAATCACTACTATACTATACAGGTTGTAGAAAATAAACTCTGGATATATGCAAATGATGATCATAGTCTCGGCATAGAGTACCCTGAAGATGGTTTTAAAGGATTTGCTGTTTCCGGGAGGATAGAGAGCTTAGCCGATAGCCATTATGTGAGTATAGGAGGATCGGGTGGAAAAGCTACCCTTTTTTCCTCGAAGATCCTTTACGGAGGATCCGTGATCCCAGAAATAGGAGATCTAGATACTACTTTTGAATATATGATCATATTTAGGAATGCAACTATAGCTGATTCTGACGAAGAGTATCCTCCAGATGTTAACGCCACCCTTTATGTAGGCTCTGGTACGATACTCAAGGATTATAAAATGAAGAAAGCCACGTCTTCAAAGCCCGGCATACCTTCAGAGTTAACGGATGGAAAATTTGATAATGGCGAACTGTTTTACTATACGTTGGATCTGCTAAATGAGATACCGTTAGTACAGTCGGAAGGAAGTTATTTTTATTATTTCAAGTTTGAGTTCCAGGGAAAAACAGAGAAATTTCCTGCCGATAAAATATCAGGCCCCCTTATTCCAATAAATCTTGAGCTCACTGCGGATTATGAGTGTATTTATGAAAAAACTCTGGGAGAAGATCCAGCTTTATCTACTTTAACTCTTACTGTCAAGGATAGAAAAGGATCTCCAGTAGAAAATGCAGAAGTTATATTTTCCACAGATCTTGGACGTTTTAATGACAATTTTAAAACTGTCTATTCGCCACCTGGAGGAACAAACTCAGAAGGAAAAGCTACGGCAAAACTTGAAAGCGGTAGCGTTGGGATAGCAACTGTAACAGTTTCAGTTCTCGGGTCCAGAATTCAAAAAGAGATAACGATTCACGGAGTTCTCGATCATATAAGAATAGAGTACTACAACGGAACTCCCGTTCTGGGTATAACAATGATCGTAGGAGATAAAAAGACATTTTATGCAAGAGGATATGATGCATCGGATTATCTCATAGGAGATGTTGATGTAACATGGAGTGCTACCGATGAGTTATTAACTACAGATTTAGAGCCCCTTAGTGGAAAAAAGACGAGGTTTACTCCTTCTGCCGCGGGAACTGGAAAAATAGAGGCAAGTTATATAGTAAATCCGCTTATCAAAGATCGTACAGGATGGATTGTATGCAGTGATGGGTGATCCCATGAGAGCATGCTCTTTAAACAAAAGGGGAGTGAGTATCCCTGACAATCTCGTTGCATTCTTGCTTTTTTCAGTTGCATTCATCTATATAGTCTCTGCCATGTCAGGATATATCGCACCATATTTAGAAAGGGAAGAGTACGGTAGTGTATCGATGGCAGGATATGTGGCTTTAGAAAAGATAATCAGTGATCCCAGCTACAACATTGTGGAGAGGGATCACGTTCTCGATTACGATCATTTAGTTGAGTTCAGGGCTGATCCAGATGCATACGAAGAATTAAAAGATGCTCTAAATTTGAGAAATGATTTTGTTATTGAAATAGCCTCAACATTTACCACAGTAGAGACTCTCGGAACTGTAGATGCTGACGATGGGATGGTTCTTCCCATACACGAATCAGGCCGCCAGTATCTCATTACTGACGTTATCCACTACAATCTTGAAAGGCTCACGATAGGGAATGAAAATTATGAAGTTCTGGTAGTCCCTCATGTCTACGAAGGTGGAATAATTGAAGATGCAGATCATAAAAAATACTATGATAGAATTTATATAGACGTAAATAAAAACAGAGATTTTCAGGATGAGGTAAGTCAGGACTTTTACGGTACCGGTAAAAGCGGTTTTGTAGAAGGAGATATATTCCAGCTTCTGCAGGCACCTACAGCGATTGAAGGTTTGAGAGTAGTTGGCATAGACTCAGAGGGATACAGAGTTTATTTCCTTAATAGAAAAGCGATCGATACATGGATAGGGGACCCTTCCATGATGAAATACTTTCCAGAGGAGGGTGAGATTCCCACAGGCGGCGGTATAATTGCGGTATTTACGAGACTTGTCCTCGTAATAGAGAATGGAGAGTTAAAAGAAAAAAGATTGGTTTTCAGTATCAGGGAGTGAGCATATGAATAATAGAGGTTTTATGAGAACGGTCGAAGCATTTCTTTCTGCAACGATAATGATAGTGGCAATAAGCTTCATGATGTCAGAAGAGAAGGTCAGTTATACGGGAGCACCGACATCTGAAACTGTACAGGGAGAGAATTATCTATATGATGTTCTTGCCGTCCTGGAAAACTCGGAGATACATGGAGAAGGAAAATTATCGTATTACATAGCTAACAGAGAGCCATATAATCTAAAAAGAGATATGGATACATACATAACAAAAGAGTACACATACGAGATGCACATCTATAAAATAGAGAGTATAGTTGTGGATACGAGCAGTATAGCTGTGGATTATGATGGTGATGGGAAATTGACTAATAGATACACAGTTTCTTTGGACATGAACAACAATGACATCTGGCATTATGCAGAGTTCGATCTTCTCTTTCCGGTCAGTATGTTAGTTGTAGACCATGATTCAGAACCAGGATACGATACGATCTATCTAAATCTTGAAGATGATGATGATTATACTAACATGTCCAATTGGAGTTCAGGTGCATATTCCTGGAATCTATTGAGTTATAGAGAATTGGAGGTAGGAGACACATTTCTTATCAAGAAAGAAGTTGCAAATGAGTATACTATAAACTACAAATATACTGTTAACAGCATATCTTCCGACGGGAACAGCGTGGCGTTTTCCCTTACAGAAGCTGATATGGTGCTATATACTCTCCCCTACGAAATTGATATATTCGACTGGACTGTGAAATTTACTTATGTGAATAATTCTCTTACCGTAGAGTTGAATGACAATGGACAGTATAGAGTACTTGCCAAGGGATTGAGAAAAGGAGATTTCGTGGAGGTAAACAGCTACTTGGGGTATATAGATATTCTGGAATCTGACTATCTCTCAATAAAGTTTTGTGGATACAGTCAGCAGGTCATGGAGTTGAGGAGGGGAGGAAAGGTTTATACCGCTGTATCTGCAAGAAGGATAATAAATGTTAAAGAAGGCAACGATTTAAATATATATTATGTTTATCTCATAAGAGGGAGGGGAGAAGTTGAATAAAAAAGCTCAGTTTTACTTAATTCTCACAGCTTTTATAGTAAGCGCATTTCTGATAATTTCCTCAAGTTTGCTATCTTTTAAAGAGACGACTCAGAAAAACATAGAGATCCCCTTTTCAGATCTTCCGAAGGTAGCAGCTTCTGTGGAAACATCTGTTAGAAATAATCTTGAGTTAGCTTTCGAAGAGATTGGAAGAACGGGAGATATAACCTATCTAACAAGTGGAGTCTCGGATCTTACTTCGGGACAGTATCTCATACAGGAAGGAAAACTTAACTATTTTCTAGACAACTTCGATCTAGGAATTTACAACGTCTCCGATCTCACTATTTTGGGACCCTCAAGTTTTGAGGTAGGTCTTCCCGAAGCAAAGATTTTAGGAGTTAAAGATTTAACAGGAAGCTACTCTCTGAAAGCAAAACCAGGATTAGGAAATCTTCTTGTAGAACTCTTAGATACGACTTCTGCATTTGATTATATAACCAATCCCTATGTGTACATAATAGATGAGAATGAGAATAACACTCATGATGCTGGTGAAGAGGTGATATATCTCACATACGATTACACATGTTCAATGAGAGCAACTAAAGACGGTGATACTTTCTTGCTGGGCGAACCTGCGAGGGTATATGCTGACGAAAGCAATAAAATAATATTCAGATTGAGCAACATGAAGCAGGATCACATCCTTACGTTAAATTATCCAAATGTAGTATATGAGACCAATAACTATACAAAAGGTGAGGTAATATCCATAGAAGAGAATGGAGTTGTTCTCGGCCTGATAATGGTGGGAGAAGTAGATATCCAGAATAAATATCTTGATTATATACTATTAAACGTTCAGAAAAAGATCTCCGGAGAGGAAAAGAGGAAGGTCAGTTTTGATCCGTATCCCGAAGAAGGACTGAAAGAGAACAGGATCTACTGCAATATATATCCAGAGATAGCAGAGAGTGGAGATAAAGTTGTCATATCTTCTATAATACATGACAATCTCTTTACTGAAATTTCTGACAAGGATTTAGCATGCAATGCTAGAAAGGATACTGTATTTGAAGAAAAAAATTTCACAGATATAGATCCTTTCGGATTTTTTGTTACAGAACCTTTTATAGAAAAAGAGTATGAGATTGAAATATCAGTTCCTGGAGCTCCTACAACTACCACTATAGAGATGGGATACCATAAGGATGTGCAGATAAGTGTTATAGATGGGGGAACGACATTGGCGATATATGGAAATACTACGGACTTATCTGCACTTCAGCCGCCAAATCCTCTAGAGCTTAAAGAAGGAGAATCCGCAGATTTTCTGGGGAGCTATATAAAAGTAATAAGCATTGAGGAAGCAGCCTCTTCTTACACAGTGAAAATAATCCTCAAAAATCCTTATATAAAAATATATAACGGAGGTCCAATAAATTATACCGTGCTTCCGGGATTGGAAGAGAGTTATAAGGCAAATATAGATAACGGAGGCCTGTTCTTTGGCAATCTTGGGATTGAAAGGAGTTTTACTAATGAGAAATACGTTGATTTTGATAATGACAGCGTATACGATTACAATGAAACAATTGTTTTTGATTTAGATGCCACTAGTACATACACCGCAGGGGACACAGTAATAAAGGGCGTAGCACCAGAAGTAAATACAGCTCTAACATCATTTACAAATGAAAAATACATAGATACAGGTGATGTTCTGTTAACGTACGATTCTAAAGACGTAATTTTTGAAGATCTGGATAGTTCTGGTGATTACGACGCAGGCGAACCAGTAATCCCAACATTCTATCCAGGAGATTTCTTCGTTCTCGAGAATTTCCTATGTTTTATAGAATCCTTAGATACAGATGGTGATGGTGACTTCTTCAGAGTTGTACCTGTCTACACAAGAGGAGAGCAGGAAACTTTTACTCCTGACAGTTACAGGATTTTCAGGGGATTTGATGTTAGTGCAGATTTTGATCCGGAAGCATCGAAACTTGTGGAGTTTAAATACGAAGATAAGGGATGGAAGTTTTGTGATGTTGACGATAGTAAATACATATATTTCAATTCTTACTCCGTGGTACAGGATTTAAATGCCAGTATAGCTGTTGATAACGGCATAGTTTACTCATTTTTTGATGGGAATACATCAGAGATAAACGAAAAAGACTTTTATCATTTTAAAACTACCGAGTGCAGTCTCTCAGGATATACTGTCTGGGCTGTGATCGAGCCTGCAACATCAGGTCCACCTCCCCATCCAGATCAATTCGATTTGAAAATAGGAGATTATGGTGGGAGCGATCCCTTTACTATTTCCGATATAAGAGAAGGAGACACATTTTTCGTCGCAGGACAGGGTTACAAAGTTCTGGGGATATATATAGACGCAAATCCAGATAATTATAGTGTTTTCTTCGTTCCTGTACATTCTTACCAATTTAACATTATAAATAACCTGTATAAAGAAAAAACCCTTGAATATGATCCTATAACAACTGAAGAACTTAAAATTCAGAGATACACATCTTTTTTAGATATCTACGAGTTTTACCCAGAAAGAGAGGGAACATATTCTTTCTCTATAAAATATTATTACTGGGCAGATCTAAACAATGATGATATTATTGACGAGAACGAGATTTCTATGGTGACAGAGGAGTATACATTCATTGTTATTTAAGTTTATTGACTCTCCCCATGTTTTTTAATATCTTTTTTCTTGTTTTTTCTGCTCTTTTAGCTTCATCTTCCTTTTCTCCCATTTTTATTAAATACGTACCTAAGAGTATCAGGGCTATAGCAGAGACTGTAAAGACCAGCATTGATCTCGTGCTCTCTCCCTTATTAACTATATCTGAAAAAGTTTGAAGACCTAAAATCATCAGGAAGATATAACAAAAAACTCCTACTACAGATTTTGCAGAGACCATTGAATCACACTTGATTATATTACTTTATATTTTAAAAGCTTTGCTGTATTAACTCTTTACGAGTTGATCAATAAAGACAGTGGCATACTCTCCCTTCGGAAGAAAGAACTCGCAGAAAAGTTTGTTATTCTCTAGTTTGCAATTAAAATTTTCATATCTTCCTATTATTTCTCTATAAGTACCTCTCGAACTCAAAAATGGTATTGATTTTATTTTGAAATATTCTAGTTTCATATTCTCTTTTTCTAATAACAAATCAAGATCTTCTTTTGTTTTCCCGTAAACTCTTGTTCTGTATCCTACTATGGGGAGAACAGGGGGATATCTCTTTTTTCGTACTTTTTCTATATTTGAAGAATTCACCTTTACATAAGCTTTCTTTTCAAATTTCTCACTGCAAATTATGTCACCTATCTCTATTTCCCAGAGATCCAAAGTTTCAAGCCTCTTTTTAAGCAGTTCATTAAAGATAAAACCCTGATATGCATGGATATACAAAGTTAAAATATCGGAAGGAAGTGACTTTAAAGCCTTTAAATAATCTTTTTTACGAATTAAAAACTTTAGAATCCTTTTTTCGTAAGTATTTGGATATTTTTCTAGAAGCTTACCAAACTCTTCGTTCTCTATCTCTTCTTCCATATCTTCTTTTATTAAAAGATTTTTTACAGCTCTTTCATAATCACCTTTCAGTATTTCATATCCTATCTTCTCATTGCCTCCGAGCCTCTGCTCGCCGAAAAAATTGGGAAATCCTTCTCCAATATCTTCTATTGTGTTAACATTCCTTACGACTACTTTGAATTTATTGCCCAGATGATCGCCTATTTTTATTCTATCTCCTTCTTCTATATCTGAAATTTTTATATTCTCCAGCTCTATTTCAAGATCCTCTTTTCTGATACCTTTAACGGATACTTTCTGCCTTGTAACTGCATTTTTATCCTTCAATCCTGCATAACCAAAATTTTTAAAAGGAAGATTTAAAATCCCTGCAATTTTCTTTATTGCATCTATCGTATTCTCATTCTTTTTTTCCAGTGTAAAAACTAAACAATCATCTTTTTTGTGTTTTATTTCAATTACTTCCTCTACACAAAAATCTTCTGGATAAAGTTTTATTGTTGGCATAATCAGAATAGAACTCATTCATCTATTTTATAGACAATAAATTTCTCTCCATCAAAAGCTACGTCAGTTTTCTGTACTTTAAAGAACATTGGATATATAAATCTGAGATTATCTTCGTATATCTCGTATCTCTCTCCATTCTTAGAGCGAATTACATACTCCTGAAACTCGTCATCGTACCGTATATTTTTGATCTCCGTTGGTTTTAGATCCTGGATACCTTCGCAGTACTTTTCCATTTTTCTAAGATAAACTGTCCTGTTTTTTATATCGAGAAATATGAGTCTGCAGAACATAACTTGAGTATAATAATCCTGCAACTCTTCTATGTGTGAAAATTTCTCGTAATGCTGCCTCACCAACATCTTTTGTTTTTCCTGTTCCTGGTAAAAGTCGCTGGTTTCCTTTACCTCTTTAATTATCTCTTTTTTCCTCTCCTGGAGCTTCTGGAGAATCTCTACAATATCGCCGACAATGACGTCTTTCATCATTAAAACTATCTCAACTGGATATTTAAAAGTTTGGGAAGTGAGGCTGGATCATCAACTCCTCTCTAGATATCCCAACTTCACTACCTTTATCTTCTCGGAAGCATCAGTACGTTCCCAGCTCCCCTTTATTTCTTACTCTCTTATCTATAATATTGAAAATAAAGAGCCCGAAAATTACCCAGGCTGCACCGATTATTAGAAGCCGTAAAATGGCATCAAGTACCGTAAAACCTGAGACTTCGCCGATCAAAAAATGCCGTATTGTTGTTATGCCATAAGTCGTGGGCATGTACATCGATATCTTCTGGAGTATGGACGGCAATACGGCTAGCGGATACGCTATGGGGGTGACTATTATTATAAATGAATACATTATCTCCGAGATTATCCACCCCTCCTTGAATATAAGGACAAGAGAGGAGAGAAGTATTCCTAGTCCATACAGTGAGATCATCATTATTCCGATTATAAGCAACGACGGTAAAATACCACTTATATCCAGTACCAGACCAAATATAAAATATATTATAACAGACTGCATGAGGATAATTAATCCCTGATGCATGGTAGAGTGTAGAGCCATACCCATTACATATACCCATCGTGGCACGGGTGCTGCAAATACCTGCTCTATGGTACCGTACCACTGTTCTTTTCTTAAGGCAAATCCCATTCCCCAGACTGCTGTCTCAAGAAATCCCATGAATATATATCCTATTACTGTATACGTTATCAGATCCCCAGTCCCCGTGAGTTTTTCAAGATTTTCCGAGTATTTTCCACCGACTATCGCTATTCCATAAAGTATGAAGGGAAGTACAAATAT
>Ga0190285_1000033_pt1 | contig 26017 bp, 26 predicted proteins | sample 48691823_MG_FD_163429 | JGI IMG/M metagenome (GOLD analysis project Ga0190285, IMG submission 163429) | Hydrothermal vent microbial mat bacterial communities from Southern Trench, Guaymas Basin, Mexico - 4869-18-2-3_MG | ecosystem: Environmental > Aquatic > Marine > Hydrothermal vents >...
GAAAAGATCAGTACAAAAGAATTTGAAGATTTGAAAGAAGATCTAGAAAAGTCCTTATTCAAAGCTTATTCAGAGGATTCTATATCAGATGAATTTTTTGTAAAATATTCCCAAAAAATAAGAGAAATAAAAAAGGAAGAAACAGAAAAAAAAGTAAAGAAGGAGTCTCAAGAGAAGATCAAATACTGTCCAAAATGCGGATCTCCGAATAAAGAAGATTCTTTATTCTGTGGGAATTGTGGATATAATTTTTCGAAAAAAGTCAAAAAAACTAAAAGAAATATTTTAAACGAACTCTTTAAAACAAAGAAAAGATCTTTAGTTACTTTATTTGCTATCATTATAGTAGTTGGCACATGCATCAGTATACCCCACCAAAAAGAAGCTCCAACGACTCCCTTATCACCAACGACTCTTCCTCCACCAACATCGCCACCTACTACCACTCCTGTTTCTACTACACCGAAGCCAACGACTGCTCCGACGACAGCACCTGCGACTACGATCGTTCCTACTACTCCAAAGCCAACGACTACTCCGCCTCCGACTACAACACCACCTGAACACATCACATTAACAGGAGAAATGAATAAATCGTTAGGTGATAAAAAACTAGGCGTTACCGTACTGAGCGTATTCAAATCAGATTATGGAGGCTACTGTGTTGAGGTATTTTTTGAAAATTTGACAGAGGGCGAGATACTGTGGAATCCTGCGGAAATACGAGTGATTGATTCGAACGATGACTCTTATAAGAATAGAGCTGAATATTCATACGTCAAATCTGGTTCTAAAGATCCTAAAGAAGGCTTTAGAGATTATTTCACTGATGCAGTGATTTTAAATCCAGATGAGAGTTTTAGATTAGTTCTAGAATTTCCCACTGGTATGTATCTGCTCAAAACGTTCATATTTACGAATGAATACATTGATGGAACGACAACAACATGGAAGATACATCTCAAACTCTAATAAAAAAGCATTCTCCTTTTTTTAAATAATTGTGTTTTTCTTTGAACGGGCCCAGCGTGAACTGAGTCTGACTGAAAGGCAGAGTCATCCTCGACGGGGCCGTGAACGGAGTGAACGGGCCCGGCGGGATTCGAACCCGCGACCTACAGCTTAGGAGGCTGTTGCCCTATCCACTAGGCTACGGGCCCAGTAATCTCTTGACCTTTAGAGATAAAAGTTTTTCTATAAGAGATTCTTTATCAGTCCGAGATAAACTTTTCCCTGTTTTTCCAGGGAAGTTATATCTACGTATTCATTCGGTCCGTGCGCATGCTTACCCATGGGGCCATAAATGATCGTTGGGATACCCATATATCTGTAGAATCTTGCATCTGTTACCCCTCCTCTGCCGACATAAAACTCAGGTTCTATCTTCAATACGTCCCTGATTGTTTGAGAGACTGTTTTTATAAAGGGAGAGTCTCTGGGAGTTATGTTTGCAGGTTCATAAAAGATATTCATAATCTCATAATTTTTTTTACCCAAAACTTTGTTCATCTGTTCTTTTATCTCCTTTAAAACTATCTCTTTTGTTTCTCCTGGAATCGTTCTTCTGTCCACCGTGATCACACACTCGCCAGGCACCTGATTATGAATCTTCCCTCCAGATATCATGTTAACGCTTATAACAGGTGATCCGATCTCTGGATGAAACTTATCTATCTTTTTATCTATTGCCAAAACAGCCTTTGAAGCTAAAACTATCGCATTTACTGCGTCGTGTCTGGCATTGGATGTATGTGCTGCCCTTCCTCTGAATTTTATATCAAACACAAGTATCCCCCTCTCCCCGTTTCTGATCTTTAGATCACTCTGCTCTCCAATGACAACGTAATCAGGCTTTTTTACCTTTCCTTTTTTGATCAGTTCTATCACATATTTTGTCCCGAACTCTGCTCCTTTCTCCTCATCTGAGACCAATTGTATCTGCAAATTTCCATTAATTTTCTCTTTTGATAATAGCTCAGCGATATGCATCGCTACAGCACAGCTACCTTTCATATCAAAAGATCCTCTCCCGAAAAGCTTATTTCCTTTCAATTCTGGAGAAAATGGGTCTGTTTCCCACAGAGATTCATCTGATATAGGAACTACATCAAAATGTCCGTTAAAGGTGATCGTTTTTTCGCCACTGCCTATGCTAGCTATTATGTTGGGTCTTCCCTTCTCCTTTTCAAATATCTTATATTCCACTCCAATATTTTCAAAAAAATTAGAAACATACTCACCAACATATCTTTCCTCTCCTGTAAAGCTTTTATATTTTATAAGCTCCTTTGCGATTTCTACAATTCTATTCCTGTTTATACGCATACGATCACCCGTACAAATGACAAGCAACAAAATGATCCTTACAACACTCTATAAGTTTTGGATATTTTCTTTTGCATATATCCTTTTTATAGTTACACCTCTCATAAAACCTGCATCTTTCTGGCGGATTCACAGCATCTGAAACTCTTTCTCCGATCTTTATCCTCTTCCTTTTTGCCTTGGGATTTGGGATAGGCACCGCAGATAATAAAGCTTTTGTGTATGGGTGTTTTGGATTTTTTATAATTTCTTCTGCGTTTCCCCTCTCAACTATCTTTCCTAAGTACATCACTGCAATACTATCGCACATGTATCTTGCCACAGCAAGATCATGAGTCACAAAAAGAACTGTCAGATCAAACTTTTTCCTTAACGCCAAAAGAAGATTCAGAACATCTGCTCTTATTGAAACATCAAGCATGGAAGTCGGTTCATCTGCCACCACAAAGATCGGATCGATTACTAAAGCTCTTGCTATTGCAACTCTCTGTCTCTGTCCTCCTGAAAGCTCATGAGAATAACGAAAAAGAAATTCTTCTGGTGGTTTAAGTCCAACTACTTCCAAAGCATCGTAGATCTTTTCTGTATTATATAATCCTTGAGCTATCAGAGGCTCTGCTACAGTGTCGTGAACTATAAACCTTGGATTTAAAGATTCGTAAGGATCCTGGAATATCATCTGGATATTTTTTCTGAATTTTTTCAATTCTTTCCCTCTTAAATCTGCAATATTTTCGTTCTTAATATAGATATTACCACTCGTAGGATCTAAAAGCCGTACTAACAATTTTGCAGTAGTTGTTTTTCCGCACCCTGACTCTCCAACGAGCCCCATTATTTTCCCTTTCTCAATTTTAAAGCTCACATCATCTACAGCATAAACATAATGTTTCTCTCTTGAAAATAATCTTTTTCTCAAAGGGAAAAGTTTTGTCAGATGCTCAACATTTACCATCTCCATCAGATCACCTTGTGACATGCTAAAAAATGATCTTTTTCTATTTCAACAAACTCTGGATTTTCTTTTTTACATATCTCCTCTGCATAACTACAACGGGGATAAAATCTGCATCCCTCTGGTGGATTCAATAAGTTTGGAGGTTCGCCTGGAACAGGTTTTAACTCTTTTTTTGGTCCTTCAATGCTTGGAAAGGATGACATCAAAGCCTTTGTATATGGGTGGAGGGGGTTGTCAAACAGGGTAGATGTATACGTATATTCAACTATATTTCCAGCATACATGACACCGATCTTATTGCAAGTTTCTGCTATCACAGATATATCATGGGATATATACATCATTGTCATATTGAGCTTTTTCTGAAGATTTACTATCTCATCTATTATCTGATCCTGAACTATAACATCTAGAGCTGTCGTGGGCTCATCCGCAATTATAAATTTTGGATCACAGGCAAGCGCCATTGCTATTATCGCTCTCTGCCTCATTCCACCGCTGTACTCATGGGGATAGTTCTTCATCCTTTCCGGAGAAAGACCTACCAACTCGTATAGTTTCTCTACCTTTTCTCTTGCTTCCTCCTTTGATATATTATCATGAGTCTGTATTGCCTCTATTATCTGATCTCCTACCCTGTATACAGGATTTAAAGCGTTCATCGCTGCCTGGAATATCATAGATACCCCCTTCCATCGTATCTTTCTCATTTCTTCTTCTGTCTTTGGAACTATATCCTCTCCATCAAAAAGTATCTTTCCATTCATTATCCTCGCATTCTCAGGTAAAAGTTTCATTATGCACATCCCCAAGGAAGTTTTTCCGCATCCGCTCTCACCGACTAATCCCATAGATTCTCCCTTCATAATTTTAAAGGAAACATTATCTACGGCACTGACAAAACCCTTAATAGTCTGATAAGACATCTCCAGCTCTTCTATTTCAAGTATTGTATCCATATATTCACCTTTTCTTCAGCCTCGGGTTAACTATCTCCTCCAATCCAACGCCTATCAGGTAAAACGAGAAGGCAAGTGCAGATATACAAAGTCCTGGAGGGATCATCCAGTATGGGGCTTTGAAAACATACCCTGTTGTAAAACACCATTTAAGCATCATTCCCCAGCTCATGTTTGATGGGTCTCCAAATCCAAGAAAGCTCAATCCAGCTTCAACGAGGATCGCACCTGTAACGGTAACAGTCAGGTAATAAAATGTTATCGGAAGCACATTGGGCGCCAAGTGTCTGAGTATTATCCTTCTGTTGCCGACACCAGATACCTTCGCAGACTCTATAAATGGCCTCTCTCTTAAAGATAAGGTCTGCGATCTTATGACTCTGGATATCGTCGGCCAGAATGTGAAAGAGAGTATGAGAAGTATTATCCAGTTGCTCTGTGTGCCGAATATTCCCGATATAACTATAAGCAGAGGGAGCCTCGGAAGCGTTAAGATAATATCTGCAAGTCTCATCAAAATGATATCCACTATCCTCCCGTAGTAACCTGCAACTAATCCTACTATTGTTCCTATAGTAGTTGAAAGTACTGAAACCATAATTCCAAGTATAAATGCTATCTGCGATCCTCTCAATAACTGGGAAAACAGGTCTTTGCCTATATAATCTGTACCCAGAGGGTGTTTTAAAGAAGGCCCCTCAGAACCATGGACATCGGGATCCACCCCTATTATTGGATCATAAATCTCTGGATTTCTATTTACCCAAATGGGAGAAAAAACAGCCATGATCCCAAATATTATTATGATGGATACTCCTAATTTTATGAACGTACTTCCTCTTATCAAATCCCATATTTGTCTGATTAGTTTCCATTTTTTCTTTTTCATCTGATCACATCAATAAGATATTCTGGGGTCCAGATATGCATAAGCAATATCTGCCATAAAGTTTGCTATCAATACTACTATAGTTATAATAGCAAATGCTCCCTGTACGAGAGGATAATCCTGTCTTAATGTTGCCTCAACTATTGTTCTCCCTATACCCGGCCAGGAAAAGACGGTTTCGATCAAAACAGCTCCTGTAATGGAAAAAGAGATGCTTATAGCAAAGGCTGTAACAATGGGCAGTAACGCATTTCTCGCTGCGTGTTTATCTCTGATATCCTTTTCTTTTAAGCCTTTTGCTCTTGCAGTAATTATATAATCCTCTCTTAAAGTTTCCAGCATGCTGTTTCTCATTAAGAGCATGTACCCTCCAAACCACAAAACTACATATGTTATCAGAGGAAGGATCAGATGATGTATCAGATCACATATCTTTTCTATAAGGGATGGATTGGCAATCCATACCTCAGAAGTTATCATTCCTCCAAGGGGGAATAGGTGAAGTTTAAATGCAAATATCCATAAAAAAAGAATGCCAAGCCACGGAGTAAACATTGTATAAAACCATAATCCTAGACCAACGAAAAATTTTTCTGTTTTACTTCCTCTCTTCCATGCTATTGCTTTACCTACGGTGATCCCAATTATATATGAAAGTATTACAGCTGTGGTGACCAGAAAAATGGAATTCAGCATTCTTTCTTTTATTATGTTCATTACAGATCTACCACCGTAAAAAGAATTTCCAAAGTTTCCATGGAAAAAATTCTTAAAATAAAGATAGTACTGAGTTATGATAGGCTCGTTAAGACCAAACTGTTCTCTTATAGCTTCCTTTGCCTCTGCTGTCATTGAGGGTGTTAAGAGAAATGAAGTCGGATCGCTGGGTATTACCCTGAACAAAAGAAATATAATACTCATCACTATAAAAAATATAATAATAATCTGTATCACTCTGCTTAGAATATATCTTTCCATGCTCATTTTATTACCTTCATAAAAAAAGAAAAAAAGATTTATTTAACTTTCGCTTTCCCAAGTGTATCCTGCTCCCTTGAGTATCTCGATAGCTTTCTGGATTCTCTCTTCCATGCTCATTCCCATACCGTATGTCGGGCAGTCTGGATTACACCAGAATGTATTTATCGCTGGTATCACAGAGTACTGGGCTATAGCATATCCCTGCTGTAATTTGTCTACTAAAAACTCTTTATCTATCAGATAATGCAGAGCTTTTCTGAATGCAGGATCGTTGAAAGGTGGTTTTGTACAGTTGAATCCTATGAAATCCAGCCAGTCGTTTCCCCACTCTAAGATGGTCATATCCGGATCTGCTTCAAAATCAGCTATATCTGCTGCAGGGATTGTACATATATCAATATCCCCATTTTTCAAAGCCAGGATTCTTGTTTCTGATGACGCATAGAATTTAAACAGGATTTTGTCCACTTTCAGATCATATTTCAGTTTGTCATTTCCCATAGGCAACGTCTGATCCTTGAAGAACCAATCTGGATTTTTCTCAAGGAGTATATAGGATCCTCTCTTCCATTCAACGAATTTGAAAGGTCCAGCCCCCATTGGCGTTGTAATTTGACACTGCGTTAGATACTCAGTTGGATCTACCTTTCTCCTCGCCCCTTCAGCAATTTGTGACCACTTCCTCTCTTGCAATATTATCATCATCATTGTTTTGTGGTAGAAGTTCACAGTTTTATTCGTAAGATAATATTTCAGCGTATAATCGTCTATAGTTTCAACTTTATCTATAAATCCTACAGAGTCCTGATAATTCGGCACCTCGAACTCTTTCATAAGATCCACTGTAAACTTTATGTCTTTTGCAGTAAGCTCTGTTCCATCGTGCCACTTTATTCCTTTCTTCAGCTTTACAATGGCTGTATTTGTTGCATCGTCATACTCTATATCTCCTTCTGCAAGGAAAGGTATCAGTTCTCCTGATACAGGAGCATATCTGTATAAAGCTGTTGGCGGATTCCACATTCCTCCACAGTATATCTTATTTATTATTGTCCATGTTTCTGTAAAACCTGTGCCCAATGGATTCAACGTATCCGGCTCCTTAAGAAGCCCTATCTTCAGTATATCATTATCTGTGTCTCCACCTACAGGATCGATGGTGCACATAGAATCAAATCCTGCAACACCTCCATACTGATTTATCCATCCTTCCCATTTCTTGTTATTGTAGGCTGTGAGTTTTGTATCGCTTATAAGAGGTATCTGTGGATTGTCTTCAGCCAGCATCTCTTGAAGTTCAAAAGCTCTTTCCTGGGCCTTGTCCAAGTCAAAGATCGAAAGCCACTCTGAAGATAAACTATCATATTCTGGATTTCTATACTGCATGAAGTTCCACCCATACTGATATATCTCATCTTCGCAGTAGTAATACTGCAGATACAATGGAAATCTCTCTCCACCGATATACCAGAGCGTTGCATCAAAGTCTCTGTCCCAGTATATTTTTTGAACAAGAGCTCCCTTTTCCATTGCCTTTGCTTCTACATCTATTCCAATCTTTTTCCACCACTCCGCAATAAACACCGCTTCCTGATTCAACGTTGGATCCGCTCCTGGTGTCAATGTCAGTATCTCCATAGGTGCCATCTTCTCCCCACTTGGGAGTATTAATCCTTCATAGACTTTTGGCGCTGCTGTCGTAGGTGCTGCGGTTGTTGGTGCAGCAGTTGTAGGAGCCGCTGTCGTAGGTGCTGGTGTCTCTTCTTTCTCACTGATGCATCCAAAAGTAGAAAAAAGCATTGCAAAAACTATCAAAAGTGTCAGTCCTGTACTTAATTTTTTTACTCTCATTTTTTTTCACCTTCAAAATTGTTATGAGATCGTGTCTCATAATCATTATTATATCTACTCATTGACTTTATAAATCTTTCGGCATTGATAAGGTTCGTAAAAGAAAATAGAAAAAAATATATTCTCTAGTACCATATCTTTACTTATTCATCTTCAAATTAAATACTTTTATTGCTGTCTTTCCGAGTATATTCTCCTTTTCTCCTTTTGAAATCCTGAGCGATTCTATCTTTGCAAGACCAACAGGAACATTGGTACTGTGTTCTGTTCCAAACATTATTCTTTCTGCTCCTATGGCTTTAACGGCTCTTTCAAGATATATATTCATTACCAGAGTTGTATCAAAGTAGATGTTATCAAACAGTTCAGCTACGTGTATTGCGGGCTGTGCCAAAGCGTAAGCCCCCCCCATGTGTGCCATTATAATCTTCAAATCTGGAAACTGCTTTGCTCTCGGGATCAGCATCGCGGGAGCTGTAAATGGCAATCCATGAGAACCCGTACATACCATTATGGGTATATTCAATCTATTTGCGGTCTCGAACATATAGTCTCCTATCTCAGATGTTGGATCTATTCCATGGGCTAATGTATGGAGTTTAATTCCCACAAATCCGAGATCGTTGACACATCTTTCAATCTCTGCAATAGTTTTCTCCTTCCCATAAACCTTTGGATTCATGCTTACGAGCCCAAAAATTCTTCCAGGGTAACTCTGAGAGTATTGATATATCTCATTATGTACCTTTATCGGATCGTGAGCTCCTCCTAAAGGCTGTAGTATTGTTGCGTCTATATTAAACCTGTCCATTACTTCTATAACATCTTCAATATCCTCTTGCCATCCAAAAACAGTGTCTTTCAATCCCCTTTCGCCTATATGATGATGTTCGTCAACTATACACATTATACCTCCTCCACGTATTTTTTTAAATCTACTTCAAATGGTATTTTTGGCTTCTCATAGGACCTCATAGCCCCCTCTTCGAAACTTTTTGTCGCGTCCATGCCCATTTTTGCTGTAATTATACCTAATTTTCTTGCATCGATCCTTCCAGAAGGATCCAATGATCCGCTTAGATCTTTTATCATTATCGTGTCTCTATCGCTCTGATAACGTGTCGTTATTGCCCATTCAACATCTCTTTCATTGAAAATATCGATATCATCATCTACTATAATAACATGCTTTAGATCCCTCTGAGTGGACAAAGCCGTGAGAATTGCATCTCTCCCTTCACATTCCCCCTCTTTTTCTATAGATACTATAGCTGTAAACCTACCGCATCCTCCCAGGGTCAAATGAACATCCTGTACATTAACGTTCTTCTTTAAAGCTTTATACATCACGGGCTCTCTTGGTACTGCACCAAGAAGAAGATGTTCTCTTGAGATAGGAAGAATATCCTGATAGATCGGATCATCTCTGTGCATTATCTCCTTAATTTTTATTATCGGATTGTCTCTCTGGATATCGTATATGCCAGTAAAATCTGCAAAGGGACCCTCAGGTGCTCTTACCTTTGGTAGTATCTCTCCCTCCAAAACTATTTCTGTATTTGCTGGAACCTCTACATCAACATTTTCACATTTGACAAGTTCCATGGGATTTCCCAAAAGCGAAGAAGCAATTTCAAGCTCATCCACCTCTATTGGAACACCTGTTGCCGCCGCAGCAAAAAGGGTAGAGGGATCGAGACCTATACATATAGCTATCTCTAAAGGCTTATTTCTCTCTTCAGCTTTTCTGTAGTACTTCATAAGATCCCTCCAGCCGTTTATCAGAACTCCTAAAGTGTCTTCATCTTTTAGCAACATTCTGTGATAAGATGCGTTCCTGACTCCTGTTTCGGGATCTTTTGCGATTATAACACCACATGTAATATATGCTCCGACATCTTTTTCATAATGCGTGGGGATCGGAAGATCCCTCAAATCAAAATTTTTTGTTACATTCTCCTTTACAGGACCATCTTCCACAATTTTTACAGGTTTTGGATTCTCTACTGCCTTCAGAATGTAATCTCTGAGTTCTCTTATACTGACACCAAACGAAGAAGCAATTCTTTCCCTTGTCCCAAAGAAACCAAGAACTACCTTCTGATTCTTAACGTTTTCAAATAGTATCGGGGATTTTCCATCCAATTTTTTACTTATAGCTGCAAGCTCAAATCTCGGATCGACTTTTCTCTTTATTCTAATCAGATCATTTTTCTCCTCAAAGTATCTTATCAAACTTCTGATGTCTTCAAACATAAGATCGTCTCCTCTAAGATCATTTTCTTTCTCTTTGTTACATGGTATATAAAGCTTTCTATAATGATTTTAGATCTTTGGGAAAGATAACCGAAAGATTTATAAATATGTGGAAAGATAAGTGAACAGGTGATATAAATGATTGACTTAAGTGTCGAATTTGCAGGCATAAATTTCAAGAATCCTATAGTGTTAGCATCTGCAACGCCGACAATGAATGCAAAGATGATGAAGAAAGGGATTGAGGGCGGAGCTGCAGGAGTGGTAGCAAAATCACTTTTTGGAGAATCAGGAAAGATGGGGAGGAAGTATCCAAGACCGAGGTTTAAGCTGTTTGATTATCGAGAGTATCCTGGATATCCTGATAAATTACCACACAGTTTCACTTTACACTCTCTAGAAGAGTGTTCATCCTTTGGTTATGAAGAGTATGCAGAGGATATAAACGAAGCAAAAAAATTAATAGGAAAAGATGGAGTCGTAATTGCAAGTCTTTCTGGAGCAACAGATGAAGAATGGGAAGAGATGTGCGAACTCATAAACGGAACTGAAGCAGATTTAGTTGAGCTAAACGTCTCATGTCCATTTGCTGCAGAGATGGGAATAAGGATGGGCGCTGGGGCAGTGGATCTTGCTCCAGGCATCGTGAGATTGTGCAAAAAGAATCTTGCTCTTCCATTCAGTGTAAAACTGTCTCCTCAGACATCGGATCCTGTGACACTGGCAAAGGAAGTTGAAAAAGCTGGAGCATACGGTGTTACACTCTCAGCGAGGCTTTCCGGAATAATGATAGATATTGAGACTGCTGCTCCAGTAGGCTGGGGATCTATAGGAGGATATGGTGGTCCATATTTGATAGGATATGGATTGAAATGGGTAAGTAAGGCTTACAAAGTTTTAAATGTCCCAATAAGTGCAATTCTTGGTGTATGGAACTGGGAGGATGTAATCAGATACCAGATGGTCGGAGCTACAACTGTACAAAGTGCTGCTGCAATAATGGTCAGAGGATACAATATATCGAAAAAATGGATTGAAGGAGTAAAAAATTTCATGGAGAGAAAAGGATATAAAGATCTGGATGAAATAAGAGGAATAGCTATTGAGAATATAAAATCAACAAAAGATGTTGAAAGAGAGCCGAAGGACGTATCGGTAGAGATAGATAAAAATAAATGTGATAAATGCGGCATCTGTATTAGAAGCTGTTTTTATGAAGCGATAAGTATAGGAAAAGAAGGAGCTGTAATAGACCAAAACAAATGCGAGAGATGTGGTATGTGTGTTGAAGTATGTCCAAATAAAGCACCGAGAATAAAAAGAGGATAATATGATAGGCGAGATACTGGAATTTAAGACCCCAAAGAGGATTCTTTTTGGGAATGGTGCTGTTAGAAAAGTTGGAGTTGAAGCAAAGAAGTTTGGAGACAAAATACTGATAATCGCAGGAAAAACTGTTCGTAAGGTGGGAATTGTTGATAAAGTAAGAGGATATCTCGAAGAAGAAGGTTTAGATGTCGATATTTTTGATAGAGTCAAGCCGGAACCTTCCATAGATGTTTTTAAAGAATGTATAGGAGTTTTAAAGGATTACGATCTTGTTGTAGGCATCGGAGGTGGAAGTTCCCTAGATGTCACAAAAGCATCTTCTGTATTAGTAAAAAATGAAGGAGACATAAATGACTATATCGGCATAAACAAAATAAAAAAAGAGGGAATCCCAAAGATCTTGATACCCACAACATCTGGCTCTGGCTCTGAAGTGAGCCATATTACAGTTCTTACAGACGAAAAAGGAAATAAGAATGCTATATATTCCAAATATCTGTTTTCAGACATCTCTATAGTAGACCCGGAATTAACGTTAACACTTCCAAAGAAGGTAACTGCAAATACGGGATTTGACGCACTGACACACGCCATTGAGTCTTATGTTTCTTTAAGATCGAATGAACTTACAGACGCTCTGGCATTAAAAGCGATAGAACTAATATCAAAATCTTTAAGAGATGCTGTAAATACTGGCAATATAGAATCGAGATACAACATGTCAATGGCGAGCATGCTTGCAGGGATAGCGTTTGTTAACTCAAGTCTTGGTGCTGTCCATGCTCTTGCATATCCCTTGGGAGTAAAATATCATTTAGCTCATGGAGAATCAAATGCTCTGATGCTGCCATATGTTATGAGGTTCAATTACAACTCAAATCCAGAAAAGTTTGATGAAATAGGAAAAGCAATGAACTCCAAAGATTGTATAGAATCTGTCATGAAATTGGCAGAAGATGTGGGCATTATTTTAAAAATGAGAGATTTTGGAGTGAAAAGAGAGGATATAGAGGAGTTTTCAGAGATTGCAATGAAGTCTAGAAGACTATTAGAGTACAATCCAAGAGAGATGAGAAAAGAAGACGCAAGAAATATATATGAAGAAGCATGGTAAAATGTTCGGATATAATGGGAAGATTTTGAGAATTGATCTGACAAAGAAAAAGATATCGTCTGAGATTTTGGATAAGAAAGAAATTCTTGATTATATTGGAGGTAGAGGACTAGGTATAAAAAAACTCTATGAGAACAAAAGAAAGATCGATCCTCTATCTCCAGAAAATATTTTGATATTCATGACGGGTCCATTAACAGGATTCACTCCTTTTTCTGCATTTTATAATCTGACAACAAAATCTCCTCTGACAGGAACGTGCCTCAGTTCTCATTCCGGTGGTCTTTTCGGTCCTGAATTAAAATTTTCTGGTTTTGATGGTATAATAATCGAAGGAAGGTCTGATAAGCCCTGTTATATACTTATTGATAATGAAGTTGAGATAAGGGATGCTTCCGATCTATGGGGAAAAGATTGTAAAGAAACAACAGATATCTTAGAGAAAGAACATAGGGGAAAGGTTGTATGTATCGGACAGGGGGGCGAGAATCTTGTTAGGTTCGCTTCTTTAATGAATGATAGGGACAGAGCGTTAGGAAGAGGAGGAGCTGGAGCTGTTTGTGGAAGTAAAAATCTAAAAGCTATAGTTGTTCGGAGAAATAAGAAGATTGATACTTTTATGGAAATAGGTGATGAGTTCAAAAAAGCTTTGGAAATAGTAAAAGTAAAGTCAAAGAACCTAAAAAAATATGGAACATCTTCAGTTATAGATATAACAAACTCCTTGGGTGTTCTTCCAACTAGAAATTTTAATGATGGAGAGTTTGAATATGCTGAGAGTATAAATGGGGATTCTCTACTAAAAAATCTTGTAAAAAAGAAAGCATGTTTCTTATGTCCTATAGGATGTTCCAACGTTACAAAAACAGATAATATTATAACAGAAGGGCCAGAATATGAAACATTATGTTCTTTCGGTTCCAATATAGGAAACTCTGATATAAAAGCGATAATAAAGGCTAACGATCTCTGCAATAGATTCGGATTGGATACAATTTCCTGCGGAAATACAATAGCTTTTGCGATGGAACTTTCTGAAAAAGGAATGATAGATGAAAAGATAGAGTGGGGTGTTATGGATACAGTTTTCTCTTTGATAGAAAAGATCGCAAAAAGGGAAGGAATAGGAGATCTACTGTCTCAGGGAACAAAAAGAGTATCTGAAAAAGTAGGTGGAAAAGAGTTTGCTATGCATGTTAAAGGAATGGAATTTCCGGCATACGACCCAAGAGGAAGTATTGGGATGGCATTATCTTATGCAATATCCAATAGAGGTGCGTGTCATTTGAGATCCTCTGCTTATGCTTACGAGCTTTTCACATCAGAACATGATCGATTCTCATATGAAAAATCGAAGCTAGTGAAAGAGTTACAGGAAATTATGGCTGTTGTAGATTCTCTATTATTATGTAAATTTGGAGCAAGATCAGCTTATGGGAACTCATTTGAAGAGTTTGAAAGGCTTTTAAAGATGGCAACAGGAATGGACTTTAATACCAGTAAAATAGGGGAAAGAATAATTAAGTTAGAAAGATTGTACAACTTTGAAGAGGGACTTTCTATAAAGGACGATACATTACCCGAGAGGTTCTTCACTGAGGAAACTTCAAGAGGATATGTAATAGACAGAAAAAAATTTAAAAAAATGATAGATGAATATTATAAACTCTCTTCTTGGGAGAATGGAAAACCGGTAAAAATATAAAAAAATTAAGGTGAAAGATACTCTTTTAGAAATTTTGAGAGAGATTCTCTAAAATCTGCGTTAAGTACATATTTTTCTCCAGATTTTTTTACGATCTCTGCGAGTTCAAGCCATACAAAAGCATTATGCACCAGACCTACATCTGTGCCCCATATCTCTGCTATCTCATATTTATCATACTCTTTTTCTGGATCTTCAGCCATCATTGCCATGAGCTCTATGTTCTCCTCGTGCCTAAAAGCTTTAGCCAATACTCTCGAGTTTCTCATTTTTTCGCCTCCGAATCTACTTTTTTTATTGCATCACAGAGTATATTCAGTCCTTTCTCAAGTAACTCTTCTGAGATTACCAAAGGAGGAATAACTCTTATATTGTTCTTTCCAAACTGCCCTACCATCAAAACTCCGTTTTTCATCGCTACTTCTCTAATTTTCTCAGCTAATCTTCCAGAAGGAGTTTTTTTATCTTTATCACTTACTATTTCAAGCCCGATTAACAGCCCCTTTCCTCTTAAGTCTCCAACTATCTCTGTATCTTCCTTCACTTCTTTCAATATCTTAAACGCAAACTTCCCAAGCTTTTCGGCTCTTTCTGGCAGTTTCTCCTTTAAAATAAAATCTATTGCTGCAAGAGCAGCTGCACATGAAACAGGATTTCCCCCAAATGTACTCCCATGTCCCATCTCCTGATTCATTATCTCTTCTTTTCCGACCAATGCACCTAAAGGGAATCCTCCAGCTATTCCTTTGGCCAATGCCATTAAATCTGGCGCTACTCCAAAATGTTCGCATGCGAACATTTTTCCTGTCCTTCCAAATCCAGTCTGTACCTCGTCTAACGCAAAGATTATGTCATTTTCGTCACATATCTTCCTTAACTCTGGTAAAAACTCTGGAGGGGGAACTATAGCTCCCTTCTCTCCCTGTATAGGCTCTGTTATAATTGTGGCAATTTCATAGGGGTGTATAACAGTATCCAAGAATTTATGTAAAAACTCTATGCACTGAAAACTGCATCCAGGATATTCTTCTCCAAAAGGGCATCTGTAACAGTATGGGAATGGTGCGTGGTATACACAAGGCAACAACGGCTGGAAACCGAATTTCCATCCGGAAGAAGAGGCAGAGAGTGACATTGCGGCAACAGATTGCCCATGAAATGCCCCAGTAAATCCGAGAAATGCGTCTCTTTCAGAGTAAAATTTCGATACCTTTATCAGAGCCTCTATTGCTTCTCCCCCGCTATTGCATAAAAAGCTTCTTTTTAAATCTCCTGGAGTTATCTCAGCCAGTTTTTCCTTTAACATGGTGTGCGTTTCGTAGTGTGCTATATGCTGGGATATGTGTATTAGATCATCCATCTGTTTCTTCGCAGCATCTATAACATAAGGATTGCAGTGCCCTACATTTGACACTGCTATCCCTGAAGTAAAATCTATGAATCTGTTTCCATCCACATCTTCCAAAACTGCACCCTTTCCCCTTTTTATCGCTATAGGAAGCTGTTTCCCTGAAAGGAACAGCGTGGCAAATCCATATTCTTCATCTTTCTTTCTCAGTTCCAAAGAGTTCTTTGCAGGTGGTTCGTTTATTATATCGGGTATTTCTTCTTTCATGATACGATCTTCTCATTGTGATATAAAAATCTTTCTATTCTTCAAGTATCAAGAAAGATTCTTTACCGAAAAACTTAAATATGCTATAGTTTTATATTTTAATAGCCACTAATAGAAAGATTAGTGAGAAACACATAGAGTGATATAATGAAAAAAATAAAATTGAAAGGAGGCGATCGCAAAAAAGGAAAAAATAAGTATGAAAAGAGTATTTTTGAAAAAGTAGAAAGGAGGTGTATGTATGGAAACATATGAGATGTTTCTTCTGGCATATTTTTTAATAGCGTTGACGCTGTTTGTAATACTACTGTTAAAGGAATATAAGCTCCACCCTTCTGAGGAGGGATCTACGTGAATGCTTTTACATATATGTTCGTAGGGTATCTAGTGTTGCTGATAGCAATAGGTTTTTATTTTTCAAAAAAGATGAAGGGAATGGGAGATTTCCTTGTCGCAGGAAGAAAGCTCAATTTACCCTTGACAACGGCAACTTTGATGGCAACATGGACAGGTGCTGCAGCAATTACAGGATACGCTGGATGGTGTTATTACTGTGGATACTCGATGCTATGGATCGCCTTTGCTACGACTCCTTCATTGATAATAATAGGTATCCTATTTGCAAAAAAACTTAGGAAACTGGCACTATACACAGTTCCAGACCTGTTGAAGCTTAGATATGATAAGAAAACAGGTGGCGTAAGCGCTGTACTGATCGCAGCATACTGTATAGGAGTTGTTGCTGGTGAGATCATGGGGGGAGCAGCAGTTATGTCCACCATCTTTGGGTGGGAGTTCGCCCATGCAATGCTACTGGTGGCTGTGATAGTAATAGCATATACAACACTTGGAGGACTCTGGGCTGTTGCTTGGACAGACCTTATCCAGTTTTTGATCCTCTCCATAGGATTAGTTATTGCCATACCTCTTACTCTAAAAGAAGTTGGAGGATGGTCTGGGCTACACATATCGCTTGCAGAGATGGATCCCGCACACCTAGGAATATTCGAGTACGCACCGTATAAGATGATACTTGCGTGGTTCATAATAATATTCGCATCGAACTTTATAGCACCGGATATATATCAGAGGATGTACGCAGCAAAGGACGAAAGAACAGCAAGACTTGCTATGGGGATCACAGGAATGTGGGACACAATACTCACAATGATCGCACTGGTACTGGGAATGGCAGCGTTTGTCATATTTGCAGGTGAGATAGAGGGAGATATGGCACTACCAATGCTCATAGACAAATTATTCCCTGGAATATTTGGGGCATTTGTTATGGTTGCCATAATGGCTGTGATAATGTCGACTGCAGATTCTCTTTTGGTAGTTGCAAGCGGGACATTTGTAGAAGACTTCTACAAAGGATTTATAAATCCAAAGGTAACCGAAGAATACGCACTGAAATTGATAAGAGTAATGACTATAGTTTCTGGATTGATTGCACTTGCATTAGCATTCTACTTCGAATCGATAATGGACTCGATACTGTTTGCATCTTCTATATATGCTGCTGGATTATTCATTCCAGTAATGAGCGCGTTTTACTGGAAGAGAGGAACAAAAGAAGCTGCATTTATAAGTGCATTGCTTGGTGGTGCAGTAACAATAATATGGAGAATAATATACGGTGCTGAAGCTTCAATAGACCCAATACTCCCTGGAATAGCGATATCCATAGTTTCCTTTGTAGTAATAAGTTTGCTTACAAAGATGCCAGAAGAAGAAAAACTAAAACCATTTGAAAGTATATAAAATCTATATTTTTTCTTTTTTTATTAGAGAGCCAATGCTTTTATCAGAATATTTAGTGCCATATCTATCTCTTCTTTTTTTACAATTAATGGGGGTATCAATCTTATAACATTATTATATCTTCCACACGGCAATAATATCAGTCCTTTTTTTCTGCAGGCACCTATAATTTTTGAAGTTTCTTGTGTTGCAGGCTTCTTTTTATCGGAAACGAGTTCGATTCCAACAAACAATCCTCTTCCTCTTACATCTCCTATTATCTCAAACTCATTTTTTATCTCGTTGAGTCTCTTGATCAGATAATTTCCCATGATCTCTGCATTCTTTATGACTCCATTTTTTAAGGTATCTATTATGGCAATAGAAGCCGCACATCCTAAAGGATTCCCCCCAAATGTGCTCGTATGCAATCCAACTCCCCAGCTTGTCATGATCTCCTCTTTCCCCATTACTGCAGCCATTGGAAATCCACCAGCCATTGCCTTTCCAACGACAAGAATATCTGGAACAACATTATAATGTTCGTACGCAAACATTTTTCCTGATCTCCCAAATCCAGTCTGTATCTCATCCATGACAAGAATAATGTTATTTTCATCACAGATCCTTCTTAACTCAGGCAAAAACTCATCTGGAGGTATTACATACCCCCCTTCTCCTAAAAATGGCTCGACAAATACGGCAGAGATCTCGCTCAGACCTGATTGGGGATTTTTTATCACGGATTTTTCAAGGAAATTTACACATTTGAGAGAACAATCAGGATATTTCTCATTAAACGGACATCTATAACAGTATGGATATGGTACATGGTGTACTCCAGGCATTACAGGCTCAAACCCAATTCTATATTTATTTCTACTTGTTAACGCCATTGAACCATGAGTCCTTCCATGAAAAGCTCCCTGGAACGCTATAAACTGGTGTTTTTTTGAAGCATATTTGCAGACCTTTAATGCCGTTTCTATCGCTTCTGTCCCGCAGTTTGAAAAAACCGTTCTTTTTAACGGAGTTATCTCTGAAAGTTTTTTTAAAAGTTCCGCTTTTTTTGGATGAGGAAACTCTGTTGCATGTATCAATTTTTTCGATTGGTCGCATATAGCTTTTACAACATTAGGATGACAGTGTCCAAGATTTAAAACTGCAATTCCTGAAGAAAAATCCAGATACGTATTTCCATCAGGATCCTTTACATAGCATCCTTCTCCTTCTTTCCACACACACGGTAACGGAAGATGCATTGAAATAGTGGAGGGAGATTCAAACTTCTTTACAACATCCAGAATCGCTTCTGACTTTTTTCCCAATGGTTCAACCTTCATGTTTATCATTTTAAAACCTCCATAAGATCATTGGATAAAGATAGTTTATAAATTTAACGGTACAAAAAAAGAATCTTTGCTATTTAGCTTCTATCTACTAACATTCTTGATAGATGGTATGGACATAGTTAGGTATCTTCTCGCCTATTGAAAAAGAATGCAAATCTTTTTATAATATGGTATCAATCAATGAATATGTTAGATGAAACTGATAAAAAGATATTAGAGATGCTTATAGAGAACTCCAGAATGACCTATGCGGATATCGCAAGAAAACTTGGAATATCTGAAGCAACAATATTTAAGAGGATAAAAAAACTGAAGGATGAGGGGGTAATAGAGTATTTTACACTGCAAGTTGATCCGAGTAAAATTGGAAGAGACGTATGCTTATCCATAGGAATGACAGTTAATCCCGTTTTACTCGATAAAATCGCAAAGAAATTGAGTAATTTTGATGAAGTCTCTGAGGTTTACATTACCGTAGGAGAACATAATATTATAGCTCACGCCTTGATTAAAGACAATGATGCTTTTAACGAGTTTCTTATGAATAAAATTTACAAACTTGAAGGCATAACAAAGATCGACATAAACATAATCCTGAAGAAACTGAAAGCAAGAATAAAACTGTAAACACCATCCTACTTCCGCAACATTTATATATTAGTTCTTCCTATCTCCTATTTAAGAAAGTATCATTATAAAATGATACCAAAATAGAAAGTATCATTACAGAAGGAGATAAGAATGGAAGGAATAATAGAGAAATTCAAAAAACTTTCGACATGTAATATATCTGATGCTCTTGATAAATTGAAACTCAAAAGTGGTATAATAGGGATAAGACCTGCCTATGATTGTAAGAAGATAGTTGGTTTTGCTGTTACTATAAAAATCACAGCAGCTGGAGAAACTAAATCTAAATCGCATTTAGGGATAGATGCCATAGATATAGCTGGTAAAAATGATGTTCTTGTAGTGGATAACGGCGGCAGAAAAGATGTTTCTTGTTGGGGTGAGATACTCAGTAACGCAGCAAAATTAAAGGGAATTGAAGGGATCGTTATCGATGGAGCTTTCAGGGATTTGGATGTAATAAAGAAGATAGGTTTTCCTGTTTATGCAAGGAGTGTTGTTCCTGTAACTGCAAGAGGAAGAATTATGCAGGAATCTGTGAACTCGTTGATACAGTGTGGAGGTGTCCAGGTTAGATCTAAAGATTTGGTAATCGCAGATGAAAATGGTGTTGTTATAGTTCCTAAAGAAAGGATAGATGAGGTTTATAAAATCGCTATCGAGTTTTATAAAAAAGAAAATAAGATGATAGAAGAACTGAAGAAAGGAAGATCTATCACAGATGTGGACAAAGAATATAAGTATGAGAAAATGATGGAGGATTAAATATGGAGTTTTTAAAGTTTTCCAGTTCAAATATATCCGATGCACTGGATAAATTAAAAATAAAAGGGGGATGTGAAGGGATATTACCGATCATAGAAGGAAAAAAGATCTGCGGTTCTGCTTTTACAGTTAAATATGTGCCTATAGGAACAAAAGGCGGGACAGTTGGGGACTACATAGATTATGCAAAAAGGGGAGATGTAATCGTATTGGACAATGCAGGAAGAAAATACTGCACAGTATGGGGCGATCTGCTGACATTATATGCAAAGAAAAAAGAAATATCAGGAACTGTTATAGATGGTGTCTGCAGGGATGTTCAAAGAATAAAAGAGTTAGATTATCCCATATTCACAAAGGGTAGATTCATGATGACAGGAAAGGATAGAGTAAAGATGGAAGCTATGAATGTTCCAGTCTCTTTATCAAATGTTCTTGTTAATCCTGGAGATATAGTTTTTGGAGACGATTCCGGAGTCGTTGTTATACCCAAAGAAAAGGAAGAAGAGGTTCTGGAGCTTGCTGAGAAGATAAAAGAAGCAGAGGATTATATAGAAAAGGAGATTGAAGCTGGAAGCAAGATAAAAGATGCAAGAGAAAAATTTGGATACCATAAATTGCAGAGAGGGGAATAATGTTTCTGGAAAAGGAAGAAGAAAAGATCCTTGATGGTGAGTATGGAGAAGTTATGGAGAAATGTATGAAGATACTGGTAAAGCTTGGGGATATATACGGTGCTGATAAACTGATAGATATAAAGAGTGTTCATTCTCCAGGTGCCTCTTACAGAGTTTCTGGAGATGCAGGACTGAATTTTGTTGAAGAAGTATCAAAAAAAGCAGAATTCAAATGTTTTACTACTCTGAACACAGGGGGGATGGATCTAGAGAACTGGAAAGAACATAATATACCTGAATATTTCGCAGAGAAACAGTTGAGATTGACGAGAGCGTACGAAAAAATGGGAGCGATATCATGCCACACATGCACACCTTATTTTATCGGAAACCTACCTTTAGAAAATGAGGATATATCATGGGGGGAGTCTTCCGCTGTATGTTTTGCAAACTCTGTTTTAAAAGCAAGAACGAACAGAGAGGGAGGACCCTCAGCATTAGCAGCAGGAGTGATAGGAAAAGTTCCAAACTATGGATATCATAGAGATGAAAATCGAAAGGGAGATTTTTTATTTAAAATAAATACGGAAGTCAAAACGGTAAGAGAGTTTGGAGCATTGGGATACTATGTTGGAAAGATCGTTGGAAGAAAAGTCCCTGTTTTCGAGAACTTAAGAAATACAAATCTGGACAATTTAAAAGCTTTAAGTGCTGCTCTGGCATCTTCTGGAGCAGTTTCCTTATTTCTTATGAAAAAAGAAGAGAGTTTAGAGAGAATAGAAGTAGATAAAAAAGATCTGAAAGAAGTTTATGAAAAATTTGGAGACAAAGGAAAACCAGATATAATATGTATCGGATGCCCACATTCATCTATTTTTGAAATAAAGGAGATCGCTTCAATACTCAAGGGAAAAAAATTAGATGCAGAATGCTATATCCTAACCTCGAAACCGATAAAGTCTCTCTCTGATAGAATGAAATACACAGAAATAATAGAGAAGGCCGGGGGAAAAATAGTCTGTGATACGTGTCCAATTCTAACTGCAAAGGAATCTATGAACTATGATCTTCTTTATACAAATTCAGCGAAACTTGCACATTACGCTCCAGGCGTCTGTGATATAGATGTTTCTTTACTTGAATTAAAGGATTGTCTGGTGGTAAAATGATTCTAAAGGGAAGATGTATAGTCGAAGGGTATGCAGAAGGAACTGCCTTAGTTACAAAAGATCCTATATCCTTTATGGGAGGAGTAGATCCAAAGACAGGAAAGATAATTGAGAGAGGGAACGAGATAGAAGGAAAGTGCATAAAAGATAAGATACTTGTTTTTCCCTCTGCGAAGGGATCGACTGGAGGATCTTATATGCTATACGAATGCGTCAGGAATAAAGTAGGACCAAAGGCCATAATAAACTTGGAGGCAGAGCCGATAGTCGTCATAGGAGCGATAGTATCGAATCTTCCGATGATTGACAAAATAGATATAAATCTAATCAAAACAGGAGATTTCCTGAAGGTGAATGCAACAAAAGGAGAGGTTATTTTATGAACAAAATTATTAAGGATTTTAAAAGACCGGAAAAAGAGATAATTGAGGAGTTCAGAAAACTTCCAACGCCAACAATATGCGATTCTATGGATAGAAAGAATGGAATGATCGGGATAAGACCTCTTTACTCAAATATAAAACTCTGCGGACCAGCTTTTACTGTTTATACTTATGTGGGCGATAACCTGATGATCCACAAAGCATTGGAGATGGCAAAACAAGGAGATGTTTTAGTAGTGGATGGCCATAAATCCTATAGAGCATACTGGGGAGAAGTTATGAGCATAATTGCAAAAACAAAAGGTATTGAAGGATTGGTCATAGATGGGGGAGTAAGAGACTCTAGGATTCTCGAAAAAATAAAATTTCCAGTTTTCTCCAGATATATAACTCCTGTAGGAACATGGAAAAACTCCCCCGGGAGTATAAATGTTCCTATTGTATGTGGTGATGTTACCGTAAATCCAGGAGACTTAATTATTGGTGACGACGATGGAGTTGCCGTTATTCCGAAAGAAAATGTAAAAGAAGTTTTAAAAATAACAAAGAAAAAGTTAGAAGCTGAAGAGGTAATAAAAAATAGAATAATAAAGGGAGAAAGCTTTTATAAAATAACGGGGCTTGATAGATCCCTTGACAGACTAAATATAAAGGAAGAAGATTTTTATGATTGAATGTGATGTTTTGGTAATTGGAGGAGGAGGAGCAGGAGCAAGAGGGGCTCTGGAAGCAAAAAAGAGAGGGGCAGAAGTTTGTTTAGTTACAAAGGGAAAATTTGGAGAAACAGGATCCACAAATTTTATAGCATCAGAGACACTTGGAATAAATGCAGCTTTTGGATATAGCGACGAAAGAGACAATCCTGAAGTTCATTTGAAAGATACGATTGAAACAGGATTAGGTGTGTGTAACGAAAAAATGGCAAAGATACTGGCATATGAAGCCTGCGACAGGATAAAAGAACTAATGGAGATAGGAATGGAGTTTGACAAAAACGACAAAATAAAACAGAAGAAACTTTCTGGGTGTACATATCCAAGATCCCTGAGTTTTAAAGGTGCCACTGGAAGAAAAATTGTTCATACTTTGAAAAATGAGATTATAAAAGAGGGTATCGAGATCTTCGAGGATACGAGAATTTTAGATATGATCTTAGATGGAAAAAGAGTTGCTGGAGCTTTGGGATATTCTAAAGATTTTCTTATATTCAAAACAAAATCTTTAATACTGGCATGTGGAGGCGCTGGAGGAATATTCTCAAAAAATATAAATCCGAAAGATGTAACAGGAGATGGGTACGCACTTGGATACAAAGCAGGTGCAAGTTTGGTGAATATGGAGTTTATACAGGTCGGGCCAGGATTAGTTTTTCCAAAAATAAAGTTTATAATACATAGTTATATGTGGAGATTCAAGCCAAAACTCTATAACTCCTTAGGAGAAGAGTTTCTGGGCAGATACTGTGATAATCCTGAGAAGGTTCTGGAACTGAAAGCAATGTCATTCCCATTTTCCGTAAGGACGGAAGCAAAGTATCTGGATATTGCAGTATTTAAAGAGATAATAGAAGGAAGAGGAACTGAGAATGGTGGGGTATATCTAGATGTTTCTCATGTGCCAAAAGAAGATCTCGAAGAAAAAGCTCCTGTAACATATAATACTATATTAGATGATGGTGCGGATATCGCTAATGAGAGAGTAGAGATAGCACCTTTAGTTCAGACCTTTAACGGAGGAGTTTCCATAAATGAGAGAACGGAAACAGATATTGAAGGCCTTTTTGCTGCGGGAGAAACAGCGGGAGGCGTTCATGGTGCGGACAGACCAGGGGGAAATTCGTTAATAGACTGTCAAGTTTTTGGAAGAAGAGCTGGTTTGTTTGCATACGAATACTCAAAAAATAAAAAATTTGGAGAAATAAAGAATATAGATGAAAAGATTAGTCGATATAGTAAGGAAGGAGAATATTTTAATATAGAAAAAATAAAAGAACTCTTCTGGAGAAATTTAACTATTATAAGAAACGAAGAAGGATTGAAAGAAGTCTTGAGAAGAATTAATTCACTGAAAAATGAAAATATTGGATTTGGAGATCCAAATAAAAACTCAGACTTTGAGAATATGCTTATTGCTGGGGAAATAATAGCAAAGGCTGCACTGGCAAGAAAAGAATCGAGAGGAACACATTATAGGGAAGATTATCCTCATACGGATGAAAAATTTAGGAAAAGGATTTTTATCAGGAAGTAAATTTTAAAAACAAAAGTTTATATTTTCTCGTATTGTACTATAATGTATGTCCAATAATGAAAAATCGTCTATCCGATTAACAAGAAACGATAAATATGTACTCAGACGATTGATAGAGCATGCGAGGATATCAGATAGCTCTGCAGCGAAAGAGATTGGAGTTACACCTCAGGCGGTCCTTAAAATAAGAAAAAAACTTGAAGAAACAGGAATTATTGAAGGTTATACCCCAAAAATTAATTATAAAAAGTTGGGTATAAAGGTCATGGTCTGGGCGTTAGTCAGGTTTCTGCCAGCTGTCTGGGAAGAGTACAGCGAGGCTGAAATCCGTGAAACGGTGAGACAGCATCGTTATATTATCTGGGGGTGCAGAATCCTGGAATCGGATGCCACGCACATATTACTCTATGGATTCAGAGACATTAAGCAGATGGATGAACATTTTTTGAGAGTACAGACAAAACTCCCAAAAATTCTCGAGATTAAAAAGATATATCCTTTTTCTGTTGATCAGGTGATAAAAGATTCACCAGAAGGATTATTTCAGAATATTCTTGATGAGAAGGATTTCTTTACAGATACACTTTTTAAGGATAGTTCTCTTCTTATAAAGAAAAAATAACCTTTTTTAAATTTACAACTGGAAACAATAAAAAAGTTACAATTTTGAAGCAAAGCTTTTTATAACGGGTAATTTCGCCTCTTTCATGAAAGATAAAAAATTGATATGCCCGCATTGTGGCAAGGAAATAAAGGGATACGCAAAAACAAATGGATTCTTTGTGATATGTCCGCATTGCGGAAAAAGAATATAGGTGAATAAAATGAAAAGTAAAAAAATAAAAGAGGTGAAAAAATGGAGATCAAAAAAATTGCTTTTCCGTTAGTGGTGTTAGGATTTTATCCTCTATTGAAGTTACTGAGTGAGATAACAGTAAACCTGCCAACACCTGGAACAGATATTGACGTAACGCTAAAATTCTTAGAGTATTTATGGGCAATCATCTTTGCTGGTGCAATGGTACAATTCTATAGAAAAGTTACAAAATAGGGATTATATCTCTAAAAAAGAAGAGATACATCAGAGATAATTAAAATGGAACAGATTCGAAACGGTATTATAAAG
>Ga0190285_1000037_pt1 | contig 24485 bp, 22 predicted proteins | sample 48691823_MG_FD_163429 | JGI IMG/M metagenome (GOLD analysis project Ga0190285, IMG submission 163429) | Hydrothermal vent microbial mat bacterial communities from Southern Trench, Guaymas Basin, Mexico - 4869-18-2-3_MG | ecosystem: Environmental > Aquatic > Marine > Hydrothermal vents >...
ATCGCCAAGTTATTTAAGAACATAATGAGCACTCCTTCCTTTACCTTTTGATAACAATACTCCTTTTTCAACTAATTCGTTCATGTGTATCCTCACCCCTTCATCTGAAAGTCCGGTCATTTCACGATATTCCTTATTCGTTATCTTCCCTTTCTCTTTCACATACCTCACTGCCTTGATCTGCCGTTCATTCAAGCCGAAATTGCGAAGATATTCCTCTGTGTAAATATCCTTCAGGAAAATTACTCTGAAACCCTGATACTCTTCAAACTGTGGCTCAGGGAGCCCTGCTTCTGTGCATGTCCTTCGCATCTTGTCTATCCCGCTTCCCCACTGTTCAATCCATCCAATGTCATAGAAAATTTCCCCTATCCCTTTGTTTCGAAGCACAGACGAATGGGGCTTGTAAAGATCTTCGATGGTAATGCCAAAAGGCAGACCGCCCGGACTCCAAACAATCAATTTGTCATCATATATCCTGACTTCAGTATTTGAAGGAATCGTATAATCCCTATGGCATACTGCGTTGATAACAGTCTCCCTCAAAGCCTCGAGCGGATAATCCCAGATTTGTTCCCTTGCTGGCTTTCCAGTCATAACAAATCTCACATTGATATTTTTGCGTATGAAATCCATAGCTTCATCTACCTGCTCTATGATTGTGCCTTCAATCATCCTATCATCAATAATGATGGTCTCCTCTTTGAATCTGCCGCAGTGTATTGCCGCCTGTGAGAGAAAACGCTTTATATCTTTGCGAAAGAGGAGGATTGCCGCCCAGGTAGGTTGCCCTTCTTTTATCAGCTCCAGCTTTTCAAGAACCTGCAAAGGCTTTTCATCATCCTCAATCTTTCTTCTACCAGTTTCATTGGCTTTTTTGATGTATCTTTTAACCTTTTCAATATCTATGTCTTCAATCATTGCATCCCTTGCTGGAAGCTTATCCCAACTCATGCCCGTAGAATGAAAATGCATCTGTGCAATTTCTTGCATCGGCATAATCCGGTTGCTGTTTCCTACTCTTCTGAAACATCTACCTTTCACGGATACGGGTTTAATGGGGAATTCTTTAATCCGAACTATAACAACACCCTTACCCTTTATTTCGCTATGTTCGATTTCAGGAATGACGCGAGGCTCAGTGCTCTGAGAAATTTGATTTGCCCAGTTTTTCAGCGTTTCTTTTCCGATCTGAACACCCACAACTTTGTCCTTATTAGAAACACCGATGAGGATTACACCACCTTTTGTATTGGAAAACGCCCCGGCAGTCTCTATCGTTTCCCTATCAAAGTTCTTTTTGAACTCGGTAGTTTCGGATTCACCCGCTCTAATCAATTCCATGAGTTCGTCTTGATTCATTTCGCAGCCTCCGCCTTTTCTTTCCAGTTCTTGACGACATACCTCACTATATCTACCTCTTTATCAGGTTCAAGATTAGCAGCAGGATTGTGAACCAGGTAGAGTTCAGGATTGCTTGTTGCATTAACAACGACATAAAGCCAGTATTCATCCTTGAGCCGATGTGCCATAAGCCATTCGTTTGGTGTCAGAGCAACAGCCCCTTCCTTTGCTCTCGCTTTCACCTCCATGTAGCGATAGTTTTCCCTATCATCCTGAGAACGAATATCGTATCCTAAATTTTGAGAAGATACATCCTCTGGAGTTCTACCATGACTGCTCTCATAATCCATTGCAATGTTCATTCCAATTTGCTCTATCTCCTTATCGCTAATCATGTCACTATGTGGTTTTCCAGGAACCACTCGTACAGCGCCAAGGATTCCTGGGTCGGTAGGATAAAGATGGACTTCTGCCTCAATATCTCTTTGTAAACGCTGCTTTTTACGCTCCAAATCCTCTTTTTTTCGCACTTCGTTTTGAATCGTTGCTTCAGGGATAGTTTCACCTTTCATCCTTCTTGTTTCATATTCTGTAATCTTCCATCGGAGTCAAGAATCATGGATTCGAGAGAACGAATTCCATACTTCTGCTTTATATCAGCATCCTTCTGGCGTCTCTCCAAGAGCTCTTTCTTATAGTTCTCAAGCCCTTCACCTATAACAAAGGATACAACAGCGTCTTTATCCAGTGCGATTTCTGAACGCTCCGAATGCATCGCCTCTGGTTTTAGGTCCCACAAAACCGCGGGGTTAACAAAAGAGAGCATATTGTTTCTGTCCTGATAAACCGCAAACAGTCTTTTACCAGCAACTTCGTTATTCCCATCTCTAATTTCAGCCTCTAAAAACCAGATGATGCCTTCTTTCTTTCCCTCTGGGTCAATGAACGTGGCACCATCTGCTGCATATTGAGCATAAAGGGTTAGAACGGTGTTTATAACTGCCTCTAAGAGCGGATGTCCCATTGCTACAAATTCAGCCTGAGCCTTGAAAGCCTTTTCCTTGTCAAATGATATTTTTGCATATTCCCTCGGAACCTCACCGAATTTTATCTTGAACTCATAAGGTTGGTTGCGAATCTCAAAAGGCACGGAGACGATGCGCCAGAGTCCATCTCCTCTTTTTTCCATCCTGATGTTCAGCATCTCGGCAGCTCTTTTGAAAAATTCCTCAACGTATTCTGGAACGAGCCTATTCTCTATTGCTCTTCGTTGTTCACCCAGGATTCGGGTTAAATCAATATGCCTTGCTTTTAAACTCTTTCCCACCAACACCTCTCCAATAACATCAAACACTCTATCAGAGCCAAGATGATCTCGAATCTGAGAAATTTTTTCGAAGATTCTTTCCAAGATGCGCCCTTCTCTTGTGTCCACTGCCACAAGATTATAGATGTGCACCTCATGCTGCTGACCGTAGCGGTGGATTCGACCCATCCTCTGCTCCAAACGATTCGGATTCCAGGGAATGTCATAGTTCACCATAATCCAACATCGTTTCTGGAGGTTTATTCCCTCACCACCCGCTTCGGTTGAAACCAATATTTGAACAGGGGTATTATTAAATTCATCTTCTGCTTTTATTCTCGCATCTAAATCCATACCACCATGAATAAACGTTACAGAATACCCCCATTTCCTTAGTTTTTCATCTAAATACTTCAGCGTGTCTTTGGCTTCTGTAAAGATTAATAGTTTTGTCCCTGTCTGGTGAAGTTTTTCGGTATCCATAACTTTTCTGAGTTCTTTAAGCTTCGTCTCAATCTCTTTCTTTTCAACTTCTTTAGCAAGAGTAACAAGTTCTGCAAGTTTTTCTATCTCCTCTTTCAACTCTTCAAGAGTCTCCGCAGAGGTGAGTTTTTCCAGTAATTCTTCTTCCTTCTTCCACCGCTCTTTTTCTTCTAAATCCTCAAGATAATCCTCGTTGTAGCCTTCCTCTTTGATGAGCTGCCCTTTCTCGTATAGCTCCTTCAGCCGCTTATATCTACGCTCTAAAGAGGTTCTTATTGCTCTCGCACTTGATGCAAGTCGACGCTGCAAGATGGTAAGAGCAAAAGTTACATTGCGCTTCTCTTTTGCAAGGGCTCTATTAAAGTGCTTTTGAACATACTCAGTAACCGCATTGTAAAGCTTTTTTTCATCCTCTGAGAGATAATACTTAATCGTCTCTACTCGTCGCGGTGGAAAGAGCGGAGCCCCTTCAAAGTCCTTCAAATCCTCTTTCAGCCGCCTTAAAAACAAAGGATTATCTTTGTTCTTAATAGCTTCAGCAAGCATGTTTGTGTCGGCAAAGAAGCCGGGATCTAAAAGATCGAGGAGCAGGCGAAAGTTTTCAGGGTCTCCTCGATGAGGCGTTGCTGTAAGGAAAAGCAGATAGTTGGTTATAGGAGAAAGGAGTTCTCCAAAAGTATACCGTTGAGTTTTGTTAATTTTCTCGCCGTATTTGTAGGCGGACATCTTATGTGCCTCATCAACTATACATAAATCCCATTTTGAGTCCTTTAGAGCAAACATAACGTCATCTTGCTTGGCAAAATCCAGAGAAATGATAACCTGGTTTCGCTCAGTGAAGACATTTTTGCCCCATTCGGTGGTCAGCACGTTTCGGTCTATAATTGAAAAATTCTCATGGAATCTTTCTTTCATCTCTCTAAGCCATTGATCTTTGAGGTGCCCGGGACCAACGACAAGGGTTCTATCGACAAGTCCACGATACTTTAGTTCCTTGAGAAGTAATCCAGCCATTATAGTCTTCCCAGCGCCGGGATCATCTGCCAACAGAAATCTGATACGGGGATTCTGTAAGATATAATAATACACTGCATCAATTTGATGAGGCAAAGGGTCAATCATAGAGACATTTACTGCATATAGTGGGTCAAATTGAAAGGCGTTCCGTATTCGATGAGATTCCAAATAAAGAAATAGAGATTCTCCATCAGCCGAGAAAAGAAAAGGCTTCTCTTCCAAGATTTCTATGCTTTTAATGTCTGCCTCAGAAAGAATAGGATTATAGAAACGTTGGGTTTCAAGCCCCACAGCTTCTACTTTTAGCTGGCTGTCGCCAATGGTTTTGGTAGTGATCACTCTGACCTCTTCGGGCCAGAATGGGCTTTTTAGGATATTCCCCTCTTCGATTTGCATTGTTTCAAACACCCGGTTTTAAATTGTAATATGCTAAGGGATAATAAATTGCCAACGTCTTTTTCAAAGAATAATTAACCACTCTTGGAGGTTCTCTTTCTGGAAAAAGCACTTCGTTCTCTTCTGCTTTTTGACTTTTTTGAACATACGACCTGCTACGCTGGACAACGATTTCCTTAAAGAGGTCATCTCCAGAAAGAATTTCACGTGCCTCATTTTCGTCTATGCTTACTTCGCTTGTATCCACGGTTTCACTAATCGTTCCTTTTAAGTCACGTTCCATATTAATAAAATGCCACCTTAAGCTATGAACGCCGAGTTCTCCGAAATAATCCTCGTTTCGGCGAGAGAACAATTCAATCTGATGAACTAAGTCAAGTAGTGTGTTGTTTATCGGCGTGGCGGTCAGAAGAAAGAGCTGTTTTCCTTCTGCAATGTCAAACATCTTTTTGTATCTCGAAGTCGGTAGATTTCTGAAATGATGCGCTTCGTCAATGATTATGACCTCTGCGTCTTCTTTAAAACTCTCAATAACTTCGGGCCAGTCTATGTCAGAACTGGCTTTTCTTGTTAAATCCGTATGGTTAATTATTTTAAATGGTAATAATCCAGATATGGATCCACTTAGGACTTTAGGCATGTATCTCTTAATCTTTGATTCCCAAACCGGTTTCCTCGCTGCTTTTGGCACAATCAGAACAACCCTCTTGTTCTCTCTCAGCAATAGACGTTCAATTAACATTAACCCAATAAAAGTCTTGCCAAGACCTACACTATCGCAAAGAAAAGCACCATCATATCGAGATGCTATTTTCATCAGTGCATGGTAACCATCCTTTTGATATTGGTCCAGAATTGGATAGATTTTTGACTCACGGAGTTCCCATTCACTGGCTGTCAATTCGTGCCCTTTAAAATATTCGTACAATGCTTTGGTATAAACTTCAAAAGGTGTATACTCTCTCGTATGCCGTTCAACAGTCTTCAGTATCTCTGGCGTTACGTCTTCCGCTTCTTTCCAGTGTCGTTCAAACCACTCCTGTAAAGTTTCAATTTCGTGCTTTATTTGCACATTTAGCTCAACGTTCTCTGTAATTCCGGGTAGTGTAAAATTACTTGAGCCTACCAATGCCGCAGAACCAATAACGTCAAATTTTGAATGCGTAATATATGCCTTCGCATGGAATTTCTTCTTTCGGTATATCTTGCACTCTATGGCCTTATTCCTTATACCCTCGACTATAGCAGGAACACCATCCAGAAAATCATTCTCTTCTTTCTCCTGTTCAATGCTATCATCCAATTTACCGCTAATGTAGCTCAATCCTTCTTCAAAGGCTTGCCTCGTTCTTTTTGATACCTCATCGCCCATAAGAATCCGTATCTTTTCAAGATTCTGCCATTTTCCGTTCAAACCCAATAAAGAGCCAATTTCGAAATAACCCGTTGCGATATCAAATTTCTTTGATAGTTCACACCATTCAGCTAAGTATTTCTGAACCTTCCAGGCAATATCGCTGTTATCTACAATGAATAGCTCGCCTTTTTTAGATGAATCTCTTTCGTTCATCATCATAACACCTTAATGTTTAAAGGTATTAAACTTAATATTACTTGAGCTTTACGTCAGATTCTCCTTAATCCTCAATTCAAATTCAACTTTCATACACCATTTCTCGTACCTGAACCTTTCCATTCGTATCCCCTTGCCTTATCATAACAAATTCCCCACATCTATTTCTACATATCCCCCCAAATTAAAACTTTCGTATTATTCCATTTTTATGCAGTAATGATAAGAATAAGCTTGATATTAAGACATTTTTGCTCTCTATTCTTTCCCAACAACCGGCATTCCGCCTATCCTATCTTCACCTTCCTTCTTTTATAATTAAGCCACTATACCCCGCATTTGAGAAACTGCCCCATAATGGGACAGCCTCCAAACCGCAATTATCCGGCTCCAAAAAATCACTTCTCTACCGGAACAATCCTCTTCTTATCACCCTCCTTCAGCATATCGAGAATGTTAATCAGCTTTGACTGGTCCGATACGACAATTTTTGTATTATCCTGCAAAGATGCCTGAGTCACCTCAAGCTGTTTCAAAACCTGCGCATTTCCTATGAAGAACTCCTCTGCTGCTCTTGATACCTTTTCAATAGCCTTTGCTTCTCCATCTGCTCGCAGTATTGCCGACTCTCGAGCACCTTCTGCCGTCAGTATCGCATTTTTCTTATCTCCTTCCGCCTCAAGTATCTGCTTCTCTTTGTATGCCTCTGCGCTCAAGATAGTGGCTCTCTTCTCACGTTCTGCCTTCATCTGCTTGCTCATTGCATCTGCGATGTCCTGTGGTGGGTCAATCTTCTGCACCTCCACCCGAACCACCTTTACACCCCATTTATCGGTTGCCTCGTCCAGTGTATCTCGAAGCGCGGTATTGATTTTATCCCTTGCGGTAAGCGTCTGGTCGAGCGTCATGTCACCGATGAGGTTTCTCAGGTTCGTCTGCGCCAATTTGCTTATTGCAAACCTGAAGTTCGCGATCTCATATCTAATCGCTTTTGGGTCTGTCACAACGTAGTAGATGACAGCATCAACAGTTACTGCTACGTTATCCTTTGTGATAACCGCCTGGGGTGCGATGTCAATGACCGTCTCACGCATGTCTATCCGTTCTGCAATACTATCAATAAAAGGCACGATGAACCTCAAGCCCGGGTCCAGAGTCTCCTTATATTGCCCAAATCTTTCCACAATTCCCCTTTCATACTGGCTCACTGTAGTTGCTGCCTTCAGCAACGTAACCACTGCAATAACGAAAAGGACTACACCTATTGCAAATCCTATTTCCATTTTTTTATCCTCCCCTTTCTTATTCCCTCTTTTTTACGATTAACGTGACTCCAGTCACATCAACCACAGTAATATCTTCTCCTTCTTCTACATTAATACCTTCCTCAGATATCGCCCGCCATTCCTCGTTTCCTATCTTTACCAGACCACTCGCATCTTTGCCAATACTGCTTTTGACTGTTCCCGTCTTACCGATTATTGCATCAACGTTCGTCTTTGTATCGCTCACTTTCAGCTTCGCCTTAACGTATTTCCGTCCAATGCCCACGTACAGCGTGCAGAAGGCACTTGCACAGAGGGCAGTTACAAGCCACGAATTGGCAAAACTTGTCAGGAGACCACCCAATATCAGGGCAGAGCCAAGCATTACAAGGTCAAAACCTGTCTCCACGCCTATAAACAGCTCTAAAAGAATCATCAGGAGACCAACCACCAAAAATACTGCCCATAACCACGTATCAAGAAGTTCTATCATTTGTTTCTCGTTCTGAATAGTTTCAATATTATATGTTTATCTTAAACTATATAAAAGCTTTTCTGCTTTTCATAGGGTTGGTTTTCCAAAATAGTAGATTTAACTATATTTAAATAATCGTAACTCCAATAGCCATTTCATGTTAGAAGAAACAAGTGGAATGATAAACGCATTACCTGTATAGACCTCAGGCAAGTTATTTTACAATATCCAGATGATAACCTATAATTTGTTTATAGAGCGAATATTCAAAATTGACGATGAAAATGTTCGGATGACCCCGTTTCAATTTGCAACACCGCCCATAATCTATTATCGCTTTTTCATCCACGATTTCAATTGCATTTGGTTCACAAACACTGATACAATCTCTACACCCTGTACATCGCTTCTGCTCCACAACTGGAATACCCCTTTCCTACCTCCATCCATTTCATCATCTTTCTCTTTCCGCCCTTCTGTACTCAGAATGGATGTTCCAATACAATATTATTACTTATCTTTCAAATTCTTCTGATAAGAAGTGCATAGATGGAAATAGTAGTACTGAGATTAGGGCACCGGCCGGAACGAGACAAACGGGTGACCACGCATGTTGGGTTAGTAGGACGGGCATTTGGAGCTAACGGTATGCTACTCGCATCTAATGATAAAGGCATAGAGCGAAGTATAAGAGAAGTGACAAGCAGGTGGGGTGGTGACTTCTTTGTTAGAACAGGCGTGAACTGGAAAGAAGAAGTAACGAACTGGAAACGAGAAGAAGGGAAAGTCTGTCATCTGACGATGTACGGCGAGAACATCCTCGATGTGATAAATGAAGTAAGAGCGAAGTCAGAAAGGATAATGATTATAGTAGGTGCCGAGAAAGTACCTTATGATGTGTTTGAAGCTGCAGATTGGAATATCGCTGCTGGTAACCAACCGCATTCGGAAATAGCGGCTTTATGCTTGTTCCTTGATTATCTGCAACAGGGTAAAGAGCTAAAGGAGAAATTTGATAATGCAAAGTTAGAAATAGTGCCGAAACGGAGAGGAAAAGAGCTGAAAAAGAAGATAAATGAGTAATGCTGTTATAAGCTCAAATCTATCTGTTTATCACTGTTCTGAGTCTCCAGATGCTTTCTCCAGTGCTTTACGGCTCGCTATCTCGTATGCTTTCGACAGTAAAGAATTGAGATTGGCTTTACCAACATGGAAAGGGGCATTGCCAAGCCTTTTAAGAACCGCATTCTCCACCTCAGGACGCGCAGGGTTAACGGAAAAGCAGTCCAAAGCAGCTCCGGATTGCCAGAAAGAATCCAGGCAGTCCTCCAGTGGTCTGACCGTATCAGCCATAGAGCGAGCAGTAGTTATCACTTCTGTTTCTCCTTTCGCAGTTAAAGCACGTTTTTCGCGTAGCGCATCAATAATCTCTTCCTTTGTTTGTCCGCGTAGTTTGAAGATAAGAAACGGGTCTTCGTCAAACCGCTCTGCCAGGAGATAGTAGACAGCAGCAATATGTTTGCATGGATTTGCCCAATCGGGACACGAGCAGTCAGTTTTGAGCTCTTTCTTTGATGTTGGGAAAAGAGGTACCCGGGCTTCGCCGAAAGCATCCTCGATGTCCTGTGGCATCTCGCCTGAAAGCAACTTAGCTGCAAATATCGCCTTCGATGCCATTGCTTCTGTTACATTCTCCCAATCATCGGATTCAGAAATCGGTTTCAATTGAATTCTGACGTCGTATGGCTTTGGTCGTGTACCCTGTACCCTGACGTTGATCTCACCAATTGCTCCTCGTTTGCTCTTCGCCTTTATGCCGTTCTTTATCTCTCTCGGCTTCGCAGGTTTATAATAGCCCCAATAGCTCTTCCAGCCCATATTTGTTCTATTATATAATTAGTATTATCATTTTGGAGTTACAGGAGACTAATTCAGAGAAAGAATTGTTTGAAACAGACCCAAAAAGGTGTTCTCTTACAGCTCCTTATCCTTACGTCCCCCTCTTTTAGCTCTTTCAGAATCGCTTCTGTCTCAACGCGTGTTTCAACCTCTACTGTCGCAAGACCTACGCATTCCGCTGAATGTGCATCGCTCCCCACCACCTGGGTAATATTATTACGCACTGCCTTTATATGCGCTATTTTATTTGCAACGCCCAGGAAATACCGTGAGTTGTACGTTTCTACCGCATCTATGCCCGGATGCAAGCATACGTTACCGATGCTGTGCCGGAACGGATGAAACGGATGCGGTGCAATAATTACAACTGTGCTTCTCTGCTCCCTCTCTTTCTCCCTTGCTATCCTTATCGTTTCCTCAACCGATAACCCTTTTGCTATTCCTGTCTCCAGTCCAAGGACGAGTAAATGCCCTTTAGCTGTCGTTACTTCTATCCCGGGTATAACTATCAAATCCTGATTGTGCTTGGATACGTATTCTCGCGCGGCATGAGAACCTGCTATCGTGTTGTGGTCGCATATCGCGATACCGTCAAGCTGTTGCGCTATCGCGCTTTCTATTATCTTTTCCACCGTATCACGCCCATCATGCGAGTAATTCGTATGTATGTGCAAGTCGAGAGTCAAAGTCATCTTACGTCTCTATTTGTCGTCTATTTTTAAGCAGCCATGACCTGTAATATCATAACTATTGGTTCTATTTGACAATTGCACACAAAACCGAGACCACCTCATCTATCTCTTCTTTACTTATAACCAGCGGAGGAACAAGCCGTATCACATTATCAGAAGTGCAATTAATCAAAACACCGCGTTCCTGTGCACTATTTACTATTTCAGCACAGTTTTTCGTCAGTTCTATCGCAATCATCAGCCCTCTTCCCCTTATCTCCTTCACTACGGGATTTGAAGCCAGCCCAACATCACGGACCTTGTCCATGAAATATGCCCCAAGCTCTCGTGATCGTTCCACCAGCTTCTCTGTCTCTATCACCTTTATAGACGCCAGTGCAGTTGCACATGCTAAGGGATTACCGCCAAAGGTGGCTGCATGCTCACTGGCTCCAAATTCTAACCCCGATTTCGCGAGCATTGCACCAATAGGAAAGCCAGCACCTAACGCCTTCGCTAAGGTCATTATATCCGGCTCTACACCTTCATGCTCCTTGGCAAACCACCGACCCGTGCGACCAAAACCAGTCTGTATCTCATCTAAAATCAACAAAACGCCTCTTTCGCTGCATATAGACCTTACTTCACGTATATAGCCGTCTGAAGGTACTATCACACCTGTCTCCCCCTGAATCGGCTCTAATATAACAGCAGCAGTGTCCGCATCTATCGCAGTTCTAACTGCATCTGCATCGCTATACCGCACGAATTTTACTTTGTTCAATAGTAGCGACTTAAATGTGGCTCTGAATTTATGTCCAAATGTTACACTCAACGAGCCGAGCGTCCTGCCGTGAAAGCTACCTTCCGCCGCTACAAATCCGGTTTTACCTGTTATCTTCGTTGCCAGCTTCAATGCCGCTTCTATACTCTCTGCACCGGAATTACAGAAAAAAGCCTTGTACATGCCTGTTATCTCCGATAGCTTCTCCGCAAGTTCCACCTGCGGCTCCGTGTAATACAGATTCGAGACGTGCATTAGCTTATCAGCTTGCTCTTTTACTGCTTTTAACACCACAGGATGGCTATATCCAACTACATTCACCGCAATGCCAGCAACGCAATCTATGTACTCTTTACCTGTAAAGTCCTTCAATATCGCACTCTTCCCTGATTTCAGTACTATCTGCGGTCGCTTGTACGTTTGCATTATGTATCTTCTCTCTTTATCAAAAACTTCAGCTTGGGATGAAAACATCGGTATCACCTATCTTATCCTCTTCACTTCTTCATGGTCTAAGCCCGCACCCGCGAGAATACTATGTGCAAACTCTTCCGTGAGGAAATCCCCGGGAGCATGTAAATCAGAATTGAGTAACAGTTTTGCCCCTGCTTTTCTACTAATACGTGCTACATGCCCGTTAGACAGGTAATGACCGTGCCTTGCTGATATTTCAAGATAAACTCCGTTCTCCTTTGCTAGTTCGGCTTCCTCTGCACTGATAAGACCGGGATGTGCAAGTATATCCACCTGGGGATTGTTCAGCGCCGCTTTATTCGTGCCGCTCTCCACTGGTTCCACAAATGTCTCCCCGTGTACGACAACCAGTTCCGCACCCAAATCTTTCACCTTAGTTATCATTTTCCACATTTTCTCCGTGGGAACATGCGTAATCTCAACACCATCACGGAAAATAGAATGCGTATGAAAATCAAACATTTTCACTCCTTCTTCTTCGCGCTCTTAGACTTAGCGCGTATCTCTTTTATCCCTGCTGCAATCTGCTTCACAATCGCTCCTTTACGCCCTATCTTGTTCACCAGTACTCTGCCACTATTGTCCCAATGCGTCTTCGGATATGCTTTCCCTCTCTCTACCTCTGGTTCCAGATTGAGTTCCCTCGCTACTGCTTCTATCTCTTCTACCCGAGGTGACTTCACCGCTTCTCTTCTCGGGACGATCCGACCTTCTCCTTCTGTTCTTCCCGCGGTTAAATACGCAGGCCATATAACCATCTTTTTCATACTAATTCATCTATTACCCTTTCTAAAAAATCGTTACGGCATAATGCAAACAAACAGGCACATTTCAGAACTTACTTTACCAATAATAAAAAAGTCTTGCTATTTCCGTACCAAATATCCGTGATAGCAAGGCCAGGCTCTCCTACCGTTAAATCCGCCGCTACGGCTGGATGACTACAAAAGCAACTGATGGAACAAGAATTAGGTTACAAAGCTCCCACAATTGCAACGGCGACAATAGCCAAAAAGGCGAATAGAAGCGGGTAAATTGCTACGGATGTGACCTGCCCCAGAACCAACGCCTTTTCATTTGTACTTGCGCTTAGCAACTCTTTCGCTATGAGAAGCATGATTAACGCAATTACACCAATAGCACCAAACATCGCCGCTTGAGTCAACGTTACAACCGTTGTGGTAGTAGTAGTTGTTACTATACTCAACATTGTTTTGTTTCTCCCTCCTTATACCATATACCTCTACTGGATGATAACATCTGTTATAGTCTTATCTTCTTAAAGGTGTATATAAACTTTTCTATGTACTATATAAACTTTTCGCTTTTCGTTATTGATACGAGCATAAACTGACCAAATGCGAAAAGATAACAAAACAACTAAAGATATTGTAATGAGACTGTTAAACAGAGATGAATCACCCCTTTCAAAAAGGCATCACGCACGCGAGCTGATATTACCGTCAAAAGCTTATCCACGTGGTTTTATAGTTAAAACACACTACCACCAGCCGCTTTTGCAATGGCAGAAGAGGAGAGGATTTATACTAAAAAGGAACCGCAATACTCTCTTTCTCTGTGCTACTTATCTACTTCTGATTACCGGCGCGGAATTGCTGACTACACGCGATCCAAAACTGGGCATTGTCTTGCACATAGCCCTCATGTTCGGATTGCTACTATATGCAGGCTGGGAATCTGATAGGAATAAAATGCTATCACAATTTCTTATAGTGCTCGTTGTTGCACCCATTATTCGGATATTGAGCCTATCAATGCCGATTATTCACTTCAGCGTTACTTTCTGGTTCATGTTTATATCTATACCGGTATTCATTGCCGTGTTTACATGCATGTGGCTACAAAGGCTCCACCCTAAGGATATCGGTCTTACTATGCCAACCAGGAGGCGAGACGTACCAATTGAACTGGGTGTAATACTCATTGCCATACCTTTTGGTCTATTAGAATATCTAATTTTAAAACCCAGCCCTCTTTTGAACGTGTACGCAGGAATATCGAGTTTTATCGCTTTAGCGCTAACTATGGTTATATGCACCGGCTTTTTAGAGGAACTTACATTCCGTGGCTTGATTCAGTTTACCACGCTACGTGTACTGAGTAAATGGTGGGGCATTCTTTTTATATCTATTATCTTCGGTGTGCTTCATGCGGGCAATCTCACCTTCTGGGACTGTCTGCTTGCTTTTTCCGTTGGCTTTTTATTCTCTGTTGTACGTGACAAAACGGGTTCGATATATGCGATAAGCCTCTCACACGGTATTATCAACATTATACTATTTCTTGTAGCGCCGTTTTATCTTTGAACTCTGTCCGTAGCGTATAGTGCTTCTATGGTGCATTATCCGGGTATAGAAGATCATAGTGAGCGGAACGGTAAATAGCAATAGAATAGATAAAGTGCCGATGACCGGGCCATAAGCGAGCAGGATATAAAATACAGAAACTTCCGTTCTCCCTGGCTCAAACATACAGGGTATGGTATCAGCCATGAACTCCTTACATAGATTTAAAATCGCATCATAGGAGCCTTCGAGAGGTGCGAGTGCTGATACACGAACCATTGTAATCTTATTTGATATTGGTTTCTCTTTCACATAGTAGTAGAGGACCACCCTTCGCTCTTTTATACCCCCTTCTGGTGATTCCTTCACGACAATGAGCTTCTTTGCTGATATTGTTCTGTTCGAGGATAAGCGTGTTTTATTGTATGGCTTGCTGTACAGCGGCTCTTCTTCCCAGTTTACATCTTGTACCTGTATCTCCTCTTTGCCCTCTTCTACTATTGTATAGCCTAACGCAGGATAACATACGATAGGCGGATGGAAACTTGAGCGGTTATATGATTGCATGATGAGGAAGAATACGGGCTGGTAATAATCCGGATTGGAATAAGCACGCATGAGTAGCACATCCGCACCCAGGCGTTTGGCAAGCCCCTTCGTCTCGTAATCAGAGCCCCACCAGTTACCGATCTCCTTTGGGAATGCACGCATGTGCTCAATACTACCGAAATCTATCTTTGATCGCACTAAAGTCTCATCCGAGGACGCATGCGAGAGTTCAGTGCCGATGGTAGTGAACGATTTGGCAAAGATCATAGAAGGTGTAGAAAAGAGAATTATAATCACAAAGGTAAGCAAAAGTGCTCCAATAATACCGTGATATTCCTCAAAGAATCTTTTCATTTTACGCTCGTCTTACATCCAATTACGATACTGATTAGTATTAAACATATAAAAGCGATGAAGAAGAGCAGCGGACTGAAGAAGGTATGGAAGAAACCCTTTGCCATCTCCGCGCCATAAGTCTCGGCAATCAGCAGCAGTGATACGATTCTGATGATGTTAGCAAAGAGGGCAATCGGAACCGACAGAAGTATAAGAGCAGCTCTTTTATATAATCGGCATTTCAGGATATAGGCATAAATCGTGGACAGTGCCAGCAGAGCGATAAGTGAATTCATGCCGCTGCACGGCGCACCGACGATAAAAGCAGCATTATGTATGTGTATCTCTGCACCAGTCCGTTCAACAGTAATCCCAAGCATAGTGATAATAGCTGTGGCACAACCGGCTGAGAATGATTGCAGGTAGTATGCGACTTTGCTCAGCCATTCGATTGGCAGCGGAATGGCAAATATGAGGAACGCGAGCGGGAACAGAAGGGCACGCATCATAGTCTTTCCATAAAAATACATGATTAATCCGCTTGTTGTGAACAGGAAAGAGAGCGCGGTTAAGTACGGGAAGAGTTTGATATTAGCGATTGCATAGAGCAAGAGCCCGAAAGCGAAGATGTAGATGCCTGAATGCTCTGGCTCTAGCTCATATTCGACTTTATGGTTCGCGATATTCCGCCATGCAATAAAGCCAGAGATAATCGGGATTAAGAATCCATGACTGTAGTAAGGGTCGGTGAGCCAGAGATTCATAAGCCATACAAGAGTAGACAGATATAATAGTGACAATAGAAATACGATAAAAAACGTGACTCTCTTCATTTCTTACTTTTTATTCATTGATATTAGCACATTACACATAAAGTTTTCGGTGAAAAATACTCTTCTTCCACAGAGATGGATTAAATTATAATTATATATCGGCGAATAATAAGTTAGGTATATAGGAGAATGGAATGAATAACCGAATGTATATACTGTATCACGGTTCCTTTGGCGAACTGGTAATGGAGCATCTGGCAACAAGCGGGTTTGCCGACAGGATAGTGGGCTTATACGACCTGAAAGTTGCGTCCGTATCGCTTGACGAGCCGGAGAAGGACCTGCCGGAAGACCTGCCGCTACTCGAGTGTGACCTGCTGTTGGTACTTGGGATACTGCCCAAGGCGGGTGACCTTGTACCGATTATAGTAGAAAGAACAGGTGCAAAGGCTGTTCTATGGCCCATTGAAGACCCGAACCTGATACCTGAGGGTAAGTATTCGATAGAAAACGAACTAAAAGAGAAGGGCATACATGTGGAATTCCCAGAGCCACTCTGCATACTGGAGAGAAGCGATAATGAGCTGATAAATTCTTTTGCCGACACGTTTGGTAAGCCCAAATTCGAGTTGAGAGTAAATGATAAGAGTAAGGTAATCGAAACCGTAACGGTTATCCGCGATACGCCTTGCGGCTCTGCATCAAAGATCGCGGCTAAGCTTACAGGGATGTCATACAAAGATATGAACTCATTTGAAGACCAGGTGAAGCAGATGCACGATAACGAGTGTGTAGCGTACATGGGTCCGGATAGACCGATAATGCAGCAAGCAGGCGAATTGCTCGCGGAGGCAATAAAGGCTGCTTTTGATAGGCAATAAAACAGATGGTTAACCTTTTCTTCTCAAACCAGCGCAAATGTATAACGCGAGCAGTCCAAGCGAGAGCAGAATAATCGTGGACAGTTCGGGAACCGGTGCGCATGGTGCACTGTCTTCGAGATATCCTGTGAAGTTCACGTTGCCTTTCTCTGTATTATCATAATAGTCGTAAATGCTTGCGTTTATCTTTGTTTCGTTTCCCGTGCCCCACCAGTTATTTGTTGCATTGACATAATTACTCTGATTATTGTAGAAGTTCCACTCGTAGCCACCGCTCGTTGTGCAGTAGTTGCCGTTCATCATGATGCTATTGTTCTTGATTGTGTTACCGATGCAGCCAGCCGTTAAATTGAAGCCACCCCTGTTGTTATAAGCTACCCAGTTGCATGAAATGTTGTTGTTAGACGCATTGTAGAGGTAGATACCATTGTCGTTGCTCCGTGCTGTGTTTCTTGTTACGTTATTGCGCTCGCAACCTGCATACAAACATATCCCGTGCCAATTGTTAGTTACATTATTAGCAGAGATGTTGCAATAGTCTGCACCATAGAGATAAATACCGGCATTAGAAGTGCCGTTTGCATATTTTAACGTGAATCCACTGATGTTTACGTAGTCGGCGCTCACATTAAAGACATGGTCATCTGAGTCCGCCGCTTTGACAATGCAATTCGCTGTGCCGTTCTCCGATTCTATCGTTAATCTCTTGTTCACATTCACGTTCTCGGTGTAAGTACCGTCTCTCACGATTATCGCGTCTCCAGCAGTTGCATTATCCACTGCCCATTGTATCCTTGCATAGTTATCAGGCACGTAGATTATCCCGGTGGTAATAATCAAAGAGTACGGCTGTGGTTCCATGGGAATACTCGTTCCTGTTACGGTTATGGTATATGTATCGCTTGTTGATGCGTCTATTAGAATCTGCTCTACGTTGTTTATGCTATCTACACCAGTTGTCGCAGGGCTGCCAGGATTAGCAGGGTCTAACAACCAGGGGTAATGTGTACTGCCGCTTTTTGTTATCTTAAGGTCTAAATCATTAACCAATGCTTTCGCTGCCGCTACCGTACCTTGCTCATCAGTCCAGACAAGAGTAGCTTTCAGCTCAACTCCTGCGGGTGCATACACGTTGTACGTATCCACCTCGCTATTGTTTACCACACCTTCGAATAGTGTCTGAACCGGATTGTTGTCTGACCTGATTACGTCTGCTGCCGCAGTTGCATTTACCAAACCCCAGCCATAGGTGTAATCAGGACCTGTATTTCCAGGGTCATCCGCAGTGTGTATCAGCAATGCCTTAACCATAGCAGGTGTTGGATTGATAGCAGAATGAGTGCTGCGGTAATCCTGATAAATCAATGCTGCACATCCCGACACTGCTGGCGCGGACATGGATGTCCCAAGCTTAACAGCATAAGATTGTCCTGGTATAGTTGAGTTTATGCCCCAATCTCCGCCTATTTGTGCCCCTGGCGCACACACATCTGGCTTTATCCTGCCGTCATCAGTAGGTCCTCTACTGCTAAAATACGTGTGTTCATTAGTATCGGAATATGTAGCGCCAACGGCAATTGTATTCTTCGCCGTGCTGCCAGGAGGCAGTATTTGATCCCAGGGATACGGTGGGCAATCGTCATCATGCTCTTCATTTCCCGCAGAAAACACGATGGTTATTGTATTGTTATCAAGCTTACCATCCACGATCATATCGTAGTTCTGACTCCAGAAGTTATAATATCCATGTAACAAACAATTAGTGCCATTTATAAGATATCCCCATGAATTTGTTGAAATCACCGCACTGTGATTCACAATAGCATCAAAGGTCTCGTTATCCAGTTCTGTTATATTATCGGGCCATTCATACGTGATGAGGTTAGCTTCTGGTGCCATACCCCTAAGACGTCCTCCGCTATTAGTGCCGTTGCCTATTGCAGTACCTGCGACATGAGTAGAATGATCCATTATTGTACTTCCTGTATCGCCCACAGTAACTCTTCCTGCAAGGTCATTGTGCGTCCCATCAGCCCATCCAATATCCCATTCTGCTATTACTACACCCAAACCATTCAGGTTGTACGGTGCTGCCTGTGCAGTGTTAACTTTGAGTGCCGCTCTCGAGCCGTCGTTGTCAATTGCTTTTGGCGGGGGCACGGATTCTATCCATTCCACCGCGTCTTCGCTTGCAAGACTTGAAATAGAATTTTCATGTACAGAGACAGTCCAGACGTTGCCGCCCCACGGGCTTGGCTCTGCAACCACACTTCCGTATTTTACTATTACCTGTCTCGCTTCGCCCTCCGAAGCGTCATCAAAGAACGTAACCAACAATTTCACAGTTCCGTCCGGGTTGACCGCCCAGGCACCGACACCATAATGTCTTATCTGTGGTGAAATCTTGTCATCGGGCAATATACCACCTATCCACCTCACGTTCGGCTGTGCAATTATATCAGATGCCAATTCGCATGGAATATTGGCAAACCATGCGTTATTGGGAACATACGACAGTAAATCAACATCATGGGTTTCATTAAGCGCTATTTTTTCGCTTGCATTTGGTATCTGATAGAACTGCATTAGCACATGTGTCTTCTCCGCGCCACCATCTGCTGGTACCGCCAGTTTAGACTTGACGACATAGTCTAACCCGGAGTCAGGTACAAACTGCCTCGATTTTAATATGACTTGTGTTGATGTATCTGCTGCATTCACGGATGTTGTATCTGCTGTTACTGACAACACTGCCGACATTGCAATTACTACCAGTATTCCGAACGATACTGCTATTCTGTTTCCCGTATTACCCATTTTTGGTGTTATCCGCCTTTGTCAATAAAATCGTGTCTACCTCTCTCACTCCAGAGTATCCGCAACGTTGGTGATTGTTTTTGGCGGTGGCACGGATTCTATCCATTCAACTGCGTCCTCGCTTGCAAGACTTGTAATAATATCTTCAGGAACTGAGACGGTCCAGACATTGCCGCCCCACGGGCTTGGTTCCGTGATCACACTTCCGTGCTTCTCTATTACCTGTTTCGCTTCGTCCTTCGAGACGTTATCAAAGAACGTAACCAATAAGCTCGCATTTCCGTCCGGGTTAACCGCCCACGCGCCGACACCATAATCTCTTATGTGTGGTGAAATCTTGTTATCTGGTAATATTTCAGCATTAAATTTCTCGTTTAGTTCTACTCTTCCGCTTGTATTTGGTATATTGTGGAACCGTATTAACACATGCGTTCTCTCACCGCCCGCATCTGTCATTGGCGATAGATTAGACTCGAAGCCGAAGTATAGTCCTGGTTCTGGCACAAACCGCCTTGATTTTAGCAGTATTTCTGGTGATGTATTTACTCCTACCACTCGCCCCGACCCGCAGGTTTGTGGAATGGCAACCATATAAGACCTCTGGATAGCACTACTGCTCCTATTGATTGTAATCGCAGGTGCATATCTGGCTGTAATTGCTTTGTCCTGCTTATAACAGTTAAACTCGCCGCTCGTGCCTTTAGTTGTTATCACTTCATCTGAATATGAATACAGGACAGGCGCATCTGTGCTGTTTGTAACCGAATCGGAAACAACAGTTGTATACGCAAGCACTGATACCGTTATGCACGTTGATATTACAAATACCAGTACCACAGCAAACAATCCATTTTTTAGTTTATTTATCATCTCCTTCTCTTTCCCCCTTTGCCCTTTATTTATATTCTTAGCGTCTCTTAGCATATAATATAATGATTTTTTTTACTTTTATTACTATCTCCCCCTTCCCTTCTTTCGCCCTTTATGTTAGCACATTAGTAGTGTATAGTGAATTAACATATGTAGTTAACATGTATAAAAGGTACGGGCAATGGTCTATTATCTTCCGGGTTTGCATTGCATTTTGCGTCTATACGAGCTGTTATTTAAAGATAATTCTGGAAGTACAGCTCGCTGACGAACTTCTCCATGAATCCCTCCTCCTCTTCGAGTTTTATATGCTCGATTCGCATTGCCGCCGCTTCTGCTTCTTCACGCTTTATCCTCGATATCAACATCTCCCTTGCACCTTCTAACGCGGCATTACCCACTTTCTTTATCCTATCACGCGCAATTGCTGGAAGAAGCCCTATGCGTATTGCATTTTCAGTATTTGTAAAATTGGCAAACCCACCAGCCAGAAATAGATGGGTTATATCCTCAAGCTTTATCCCGTATCTTTCTATCAATACATTTACACCCAGCGCCACAGCGGTTTTAGCGAGATTTAACTGGTCTATATCCCTTTCCGATACGCTGATACCCTCAGCGATTTTAAATTCCTTTTCCGTACCTGAGAACTTGCCGTTACCGTCAATTATCTTATTCTCCAGAAGCTCAGCCAGAGCATCTATCAGGCCAGAACCGCAAATCCCTATTGGCTTAGTATCGCCAATCGTTTTGTAGCTGACCTCTGCCGCATCTATCCTCACGTCCTTTATCGCACCGTTTACACCACCAATGCCGTAACTTATGCCGGCACCCTCAAATGCGGGACCCGCGGCACATGACGTTGCAATCATCCTGTCTTTGTTCCCCAGTACAATCTCAGTATTGGTTCCAATGTCTATTGCCATGCATATCTCCTCCTTTTTGTACAGTTCCGTCGCCAGTACGACGGCGAGAGCGTCTGCACCAACAAAACCGCCTATCAATGGAGGTCCATAAACCCATGCCCTAGGATTCGTCTTAAGTCCAAGTTCACTCGCGGTTTTACTCACTGACTTTGTACTCTGCGGTTCGTAAGGACTTTTTCCAAGCGACTCGACTGAATACCCAAAGAACAAGTCTCTCATTACTGGATTACCAACGATCACCACATCATAGATTTTAGCAGGGTCTGATAGAGCTATAATCATTTGCCTGATGACATTTCTAATTCCCCTTTGCAGTATATCCCCTCCTGTTCTCGTAAATTCTATCCGCGAAATTACGTCATTTCCATATTTAATCTGCGGATTCTCTTTTGATGTAACAGAAAGTACTTCTCCTGTTTCAAGGTCAACCAGGTGCATGGCAAGCGTGGTAGTACCTATATCAAGAGCGATTCCGTATATCGCACCTGCGTACTCACCTCCATCCATTGATACTCTCTCTCCCTCTCTGCGTACAAAAGGCTCAAACGGGATTGCCCTGTACTCTCCCGACTCTAAAATATGCAACTGCCGAAGATGGTGCAGAGACGGAACCCGTATGTAAACGTGCCTGTCGGTCTTTAATATTTTTGCCTGGCACGCGAGTCTGTGGACATCATCGTGTATAAGTTCGTTTTCCGCTTCTGTCTTATCAGATATTGAACCGGGTGCGCATTCAATCTCAATCAGGCACTGACCACATTTACCCTCACCGCCGCATGATGCGTTTATATCTATATCCAGCTCCTGTAGATAGGCAAGTATGGTCTTCCCTTTAATGAGCTTTGCCTCTTTTCCATAGTCAGGGAATATGATGTTCATGAAACTTCATTAGTATTAATGTAAAAAGAGTGTATTTTAAATGTTTGTTTATATTATTTTAATTGCATGGAAATACTGAACGCATTACTTGACGTAAAGAAGAAGAAGATAGAACTTTTTTGCGATGAGCGGCTGAACAATGGCACGGAAGCGTACAAGATAGTTGACGAGCTGACGGGTGGTCTCAGGGAAATTGGTAAAGGTTACAAGGAGATATACTTTGATGCGGAACTGATGGTTGCCGGCTGGAATGCGAAAAAAGCATTGGAGATTGTTAAGCCGTTATTGCAAAAGGATGTGGAAGACAGGATAGGGAAAATAGTTATCGGCACGGTCAAGGGAGACGTTCACGACATAGGGAAAGAGATAGTAACTATAATGCTATCTTCTGAGGGTTTTGAAGTGATAGACCTCGGCACAAACGTAAGCAAGGAGCGTTTTGCTGATGCCGTGCGTGATACAGGAGCGGATATAGTCGGAATGTCGGCATTGTTGACAACAACGAGGGAATATATGGCGGAAGTCATAAATTATTTCGGAGCAGAGAGTCTGGCGGTAAAGATAATGGTCGGTGGAGGTGCAGTCACGCCGGAATACGCAGCGGAAATCGGTGCGGATTGCTATGGCAGTGACGCCGTTGATGCCGTCCGGAAGGCGAAGGAGCTTATATGAGTTATTCACCATGTACAAAAATCACTATAGTGGCAGATTCATCGCTTTTGAAGGACTTGATGGTGCTGGTTCTACAACGCAAGCGAAAAAGTTGAGTGTTTACTTACGGAAGCGCCATAAAAAAGTGCATCTTACTAAAGAGCCTACAAATAACCTTATCGGTGGTCTAATTCGCGGACAGTTGACAAAAGAATGGCGAACAGGACCGGAATGCCTTCAACTATTGTTCACTGCGGACCGTGCACATCACATAGAGAAGGAAGTTATTCCGCTCTTGAAACAGGGGATAACAGTGATAACCGACCGCTACTTCTTTTCCTCTGTCGCTTTTGGGTCTTTGGGCATAGAAGACCGAGAATGGCTACGGGAAATTAATGACCGATTTATACTGCCTGACATCACATTTATACTTAAAGTATCACCTAAGGTTTGTCTTCAGCGGATAAACGAGAGCAGGTTTCATCTGGAACTATTTGAAGAAGAAGCGGATATGGAGAAGATATGGCGGACTTATGCTGATTTGGCGCAAGAATATGGGGATGTATATATCGTCAGTGGCGAAAAGTCAGAAGAGGAGGTGTTTATGGAAGTATCAAAGATCGTTGATGAGCTCTTATAGCCACAAAGTCACACGGATTGCCACTGGAGTCCTTCTCTCCAACGATAACTGCTTTTGTAATTAGTCAACGCCTATGCGCCACGCCCACCAACTCTTCAATGTTCTTATAGCCATTAGCCACAAGATACTGCTTCAACTCCTGTTTTAACTTAGGAAAAATCTCTGGTCCTTCACTTACCAGCGCGCTGCCAATCTGGAACAAGCTCGCACCGTTCATTGCGTATTCTATCACGTCCTTAGCGGAAAAGATACCACCAACTGCGATTAGAGGTATCTTCAACTCTTCATATAACGCAGAAATGACTTGCTTACCGCCAGCCGAAAGTGCCTTACCAGATTTACCGCCATAGCCCGTGGGATTGCCCAATATCGGGATATCCAGTGTATTGTCAACCGGTCGAGCTATTACAGTATTAACAGCAGTTATAGCATCAGCACCCGCCTTCTCCAGCGTCATTGCCAATCCTGCCGGGTCACCCACATTAGGCGATATCTTCACTGCTAAAGGAATCGGCTGCACAATCTCACGCACCTCTTTTATTATACTTCTCAGCAGTTTTGGAGTGTTTTCTATGGCAACGAAATCCGAATGCGGACAGGAAGCGTTAAATTCAAGCATGTCTATTGGATATTTAATAGCGCGTTTTGCTACTGCCCTACATTCCGCCACATCTTTACCGAAAAAGCTCAAGATTAGAGGCACATCAGCACGCTTCGCATCTTCTATCTCCAGCCCGTAGTTCTTTATACCAGGATTTGGTAGCCCCATTGCATTCACATAGCTAAGAGGCGATACTTCAATGAAGGTGGGATTTGGGTAGCCATCGCGCTCATACAGCCCAACCGATTTTGTTACGACTGCACCGGCGCCTGCTACTGCATAGCGATAGAGTGACTTCCCGGAAACGCCGAATCCCGCTGCGTTCGCGATTGGATTGCAAAACGCAATTCCGCATAATTTTGTTGCTAACAGGGGTTCGTGTTCGGGCGTGAAAAGCGGAGAAGGAATAGATAATAACTCACCTGTATCAGACTTAATAGGGCTTCTTTTACCGCTCTTTTCACGCCGCCATTTCCCAAATTCCGTGTGTTTCAGTATATCAGCCTCGAAAACAGGGCCGTCTTTACAAACTTGATTACCGCCAATATCACAAGAGCCACATGCACCGC